>Ga0209395_1000088_pt1 | contig 147122 bp, 135 predicted proteins | sample GOMGulsemesocosm_3_FD_184635 | JGI IMG/M metagenome (GOLD analysis project Ga0209395, IMG submission 184635) | Methane-oxidizing microbial communities from mesocosms in the Gulf of Mexico - GOM9D Gulf of Mexico (SPAdes) (version 2) | ecosystem: Environmental > Aquatic > Marine > Cold seeps... | reverse complement strand
AATAATACCGGTGATGTGGTAACCGTGACCGACCTTGAATTGACAGTTGAGGGAACTAAGTAATGGAAGATCTTAGATTGCAAAACAATAGCGAACACAATAACGAACACAATAACGAACACAATAGCGATCAACATAGCTCAAGCCATCACCAACCAGCTAAAGGCATTATGCGCTGGATCTTGACCACTAATCATAAAGATATTGGCACGCTGTATTTATGTTTTAGTTTTTTAATGTTTTTGGTTGGCGGCGCTATGGCCATGGTCATCAGGGCCGAGCTATATCAGCCTGGCTTACAAATTGTTGAGCCTAATTTTTTTAATCAAATGACCACTGTTCACGGTTTGATTATGGTGTTTGGTGCGGTGATGCCAGCCTTTACTGGTTTAGCTAACTGGTTAATTCCCATGATGATTGGTGCGCCTGACATGGCATTGCCAAGAATGAACAATTGGAGCTTCTGGATTTTACCTATGGCCTTTACGATCCTATTGTCATCGTTATTTATGGAGGGTGGCGGTCCTAACTTTGGCTGGACTTTTTACGCGCCACTGTCGACGACTTATGCACCTGACAGCACGGCACTCTTTGTGTTTGCCATTCATATTATGGGAATATCTTCGATATTAGGCGCGATAAATGTCGTGGTCACCATCATTAATATGCGTGCTCCGGGCATGACATATATGAAGATGCCATTATTTGTTTGGACCTGGTTAATTACCGCCTTTTTATTGATTGCGGTAATGCCGGTGCTAGCGGCAACCGTAACAATGGTCTTAACCGATAAATATTTTGGCACCAGCTTTTTTGCTGCCGCCGGCGGTGGTGATCCGGTATTATTTCAGCATATTTTTTGGTTTTTTGGTCACCCCGAAGTTTATATTATGATTTTGCCTTCTTTTGGCATTATTTCGGCGATTATTCCGACATTTTCTCGCAAGAAACTCTTTGGCTATTCGTCAATGGTTTATGCAACTTCATCAATCGCTATTTTGTCATTTACCGTGTGGGCGCATCACATGTTTACCACGGGCATGCCGGTCGCCGCCGAACTGTTTTTCATGTACTGCACCATGCTAATTTCAGTGCCGACCGGGGTTAAGGTGTTTAATTGGGTCGCGACGATGTGGCGGGGTTCATTGACCTTTGAGACCCCAATGTTATTCGCAATTGCGTTTATTGTGTTATTTACCATCGGTGGTTTCTCAGGGTTGATGCTAGCGATTACACCGGCCGATTTCCAATACCATGATACTTATTTTGTGGTCGCTCATTTTCATTATGTGTTAGTGACGGGCGCGATATTTTCAATCATGGCAGCGGCTTATTATTGGCTGCCCAAATGGACTGGTCATATGTATGACGAACGCTTGGGTAAGATTCATTTTTGGTGTTCATTAATCTCGGTTAATGTGTTGTTTTTCCCCATGCATTTCCTTGGACTTGCTGGCATGCCGCGCCGGGTTCCCGATTACGCATTACAGTTTGCTGACTTTAATCAACTGGTTAGTCTTGGTGGTTTTGCCTTTGGTTTATCACAACTCATCTTCCTTGCGGTATTAGTTAAATGTGTTCGCGGTGGCGAAAAAGCGCCAGCGAAACCATGGGAAGGGGCAGAAGGTTTAGAGTGGGACATGCCATCACCAGCGCCGTACCATAGCCACACTACACCACCGGAAATAAAGTAAGATGAGCCAATTACAGAAAAATAATCAGCAGCTTATTGTAAAGTTGTGCACGGCGATTGTATTGATGTTTGGTTTTGGTTTTGCTTTGGTACCGCTTTACGATGTGTTTTGCCAAGTAACAGGTCTTAATGGCCGCAGTATTACTAAGGCGCCAGCACAAAGTATGATAATTGACAAAACACGAACGGTGCGGTTGCAATTTATGACGTCGGTGCCCCCTGGCATGGCATGGGATTTTTCGCCAGCGCTCCATTATGTTGACGTTCATCCTGGCGAAAATAAGGTGGTGAAATTCAATGCGCATAACTTATCAGACCGAACCATTGTCGGTCAGGCTGTGCCATCTGTATCACCGGGTCTAGCAGCAAGTTATCTTAATAAAACCGAATGCTTTTGTTTCACTCAACAACCGCTTAATGCTGGACAGCGAACAGAGATGGGCTTGGTTTTTTTTATTTCGCCAGATATTCCTAAAGACATCCACACACTGACATTGTCCTATGCGTTATTTGATGTAACCAAACCGCCAAGCGCTCAAGCAACACCAAGCAATGTCGAATTCGCTGAGCACACAGAACACGCCGAGCATGCAGCACACGCCGAACACTCAGAGCACGCTGCTATGTAAGCCGTAACAAGGTAAGTATTAGCAAGAATAAGAGGAGCCTAACATGACAGAAAAAACAACAGTTTATTATGTGCCAACTCAAAGTTACTGGCCAATTATAGGGGCGATTGGCTTGCTGTTAATCGCTGTTGGTGCCGGCACTATGGTCCAGCAAATGGGCAGTGAGTCTTCAAGTGGCAGTTGGATTTTAACCGTGGGCATTGGCGTGATTGTCGCGATGATGTTTGGTTGGTTTAGTGATGTTATTAACGAGTCGCAAGCCGGACTCTATAGTGCTCAAATGGACCGTTCTTTTCGCCAAGGCATGAGTTGGTTTATTTTTTCTGAAGCGATGTTTTTTGTCGCTTTTTTTGGGGCATTATTTTATGTCCGTAACATTTCAACTTTTTGGCTCGGCGGTGGCTCAAATAATGTGATGACCGGGCTGGTATTGTGGCCTGAGTTTGAAGCGGTTTGGCCATTGATAGTCACCCCCGCAGGTGATACTACCCAAGCTATGGGCTGGCAAGGTTTACCGTTACTTAATACGGTTATTTTATTGATCTCGTCGGTTACTTTGCACTTTGCCCACATCGGTTTAGAGCAGGGCAACCGTAAACAACTGAAGTTAATGTTATTTATCACCGTATTACTAGGTACCAGCTTTCTGTTTTTTCAAGTGCAAGAATATGTTGAAGCCTATCGACACATGGGGCTGACGTTAAGTGCGGGTGTTTATGGTAATACCTTTTTCATTTTAACTGGCTTTCACGGCATGCATGTCACTATTGGCACCATCATGCTGCTGGTGATGTTGCTGCGAGTATTGAAAGGGCATTTTAGCCCAGATAACCATTTCGCCTTTCAAGCGAGCAGTTGGTATTGGCATTTTGTTGATGTGGTTTGGTTAGGCTTGTTTTTCTTTGTCTATATTTTGTAATGATGCGTTCTTATACCAATTTGGTTAAATTAGTTTTAACCGTTAAGAATGATCAGTTAATTATCGGAATTGGTCTTAATAAGGACGTGGGTTAGGGCTAATAAACCCTAAGCCTAATGCCAGTAAGATAAGCATGAAAATGATGACCGATATTAATAATCGACGGCCGAGAAACTGGCTCATTCTTTTGGTTGAACTTGGGTTGTTCATGATCCTGACTGCCTGAAATAGGCTGACAAAAACAACCAAAAAGAGTGCAATAATGAAAATTTTTATAATGCTCATATTGGGTTCACCGTAGTTATCTTTGCTGATTTATTTGCCACTATTACTGAGGCTATATGATAAAAAATGTTAAGGCAATCACTATTGTTTCAGTTGTTTTGATCGCCGTGGTAGCGGTAGTTTTAATTAAACTTGGGCTGTGGCAGCTCGATAGGGCGCAGCAAAAGCGACAATACTTAGCTCAGGTTTCAGCGCGCTTAGCCTTGCCTCACCAACCCGTTGAGTTGTTGTTTGAACAAGCTAATACACCAGCAGATTTGAGTCAGTTACCGGTGATAGCAACGGGTTATTTACAGCATCAATATACCTTTTTACTCGATAACGTAACCCATATGGGGCGGGTTGGTTATCAGGTTATCGTGCCATTGTTAATTGTGCCATTGGTTCATGGCGATGTTAGCCGCCAGTTAGTGTTAGTTAATTTAGGTTGGGTCGCTTCAACCGGTTTTAGGGACCAGCTACCGCCATTACAACGCTGGATCGGTAAACTAGCGGTAACCGGTAATTTACACCAGCCTAAAGATAACCCCTACGCTTTTGATACGGTAAGCAATGGCAATTGGCCGCAAATTATTGGTCAAATTAAACCTAATGAAATGGCCAAACTGCTGCAGCTTAAAATTGATAACGCCAAGGTTTTTCCGGCAATTTTACGACTTGATCCCTCGTTTGAGCTCGGTTACAAAAAAAAGTGGTTATGGATCAATATGTCGGTTGAGAAACATCTGGGTTATGCGATGCAATGGTTTGCCTTAGCAATTACCTTAGTCGGCTTAAGTGGCTTGTTTTATCGAAACTTTAGGAGAGATCTTGATGTCAGCGACCAACAAACGTAATAGCAAACAACTTATTTGGCTGTTTTTAGCCTTTGTCCTACCAATTATTCTGGCTAAATTACTGCTCAGCAGTGGTTTTCGCGGTGAAGTAACCACCCATGGTGGTCAGCTATTAACTGAGGCGGTTAGTTATCAAAGCTTAACGATAGCCAATCCAATCGCGGGTCGCTGGCAATTGTTATATATCGCCAATAGTGGTTGTGATGATCGTTGTTATCAACGTTTAGGCTATTTGCAGCAAACATGGCAGGCGCTGGGGCGGTTACAAGATCGTGTTGCGGTGGTATTAGCGACCGATAATAAGCCCGCTGATATTAAAAACAATGATGTTATGCCTGATTTTATTAATCAGCAACTGGTTCAGCTTATTAATACCAGTGCTGGCCAACAATTTCCACATGATCAACGGGCTATTATTGTTGATCCGCAAGGCAACTTAGTGATGTCATTTGAGTTTCCAGATAATAAACAGCAATCCTTAGTGGTCGCACACGATTTGTTGCTCGATATTAAACAGTTACTTAAATTATCTCGCATTGGTTAGACTGTATTTGCAGCTTTAACTGACCTTATAATACCTCTCTTTGGAGCGCATAATGATAGATTCACCATCTCATAATTATATGACGCAAGGTTTGAACATAGCTGACGTTTTCCGTGCCTATTATCAGCTGACTAAACCCAAGGTAATCATGTTGTTGTTACTGACAGCTGTCGTTGGCATGTGTTTAGCGACCCCTGATTTACCGGCATTATCTCAGGTGCTTATTAGCTGTTTGGGTATTGGGTTGTTGGCGTCGTCTGGCGCGGTATTTAATCATTGCATCGATCATAATATCGATTGCAAAATGGCACGAACCAAGCGCCGACCTATTCCACAGGGCAAAGTAACACTCAAGCATGCATTAGTTTTTGGCAGCGTTTTGGCCGTGCTTGGCATGCTGATATTATGGACATTGATTAATCCATTAACCGCATTATTGACCTTGGCCAGTATGTTAGGTTATGCGGTGGTTTATACCTTGTGGCTTAAACGAGCGACGCCACAAAATATCGTGATTGGTGGCATCGCCGGTGCTGCGCCACCATTATTAGGCTGGACTGCCATGACCGGGCAGTTTGATCCTAACGCTTTATTATTGGTGATGATCATCTTTACTTGGACCCCACCGCACTTTTGGGCACTGGCGATTGACCGCTGTGACGATTATAAGAAAACGGGCTTGCCGATGTTGCCGGTGACTCACGGCATTGAATTTACCAAAACAATGATTTTGCTTTATACCGTATTATTAATGGCAGTAGGTTTATTGCCGTTTTTAACCGGAATGTCTGGCTGGATATATTTTATTGGTTCAAGTGCGCTTAACTGGGGATTTTTCTATGTTGCGTGGCAGCTCAAGTATACACCTGAAAAACGTTCACCAATGGCGGTGTTTAGGTATTCAATTTATCACTTAATGTTGTTGTTTAACCTTTTGTTGCTTGATCATTACTTTTTCGTTTAATAGGTTACTAAGGTACTAAGTATTTCAGCTGGCGTTAGCCAGCACTAAATTTACTAGAGCAATCAGGCCAAAAACCAGTAACATCGCGACCACAATACCAATAATAATATAGTGTTTAGGATCGCCAGCTTCAAAGTCACGCTGGCGATTTTTGTCACTTTGGACCCCAAGCATGGCCGCAAACACACTGGTAATTATTTGAGATAATCGAAGCTGTTTGTGGTCTGGCTTGCTCATGAATTACTCCACTGTTGTGCTATTTTAAGCGCGATTGGCTAATCTGATAATGATCATCAATAGGTTCAAAAGTTAACTGATGACTTAAACAACTTAACTTATCTCGGGCATCGTGGCTAACAAATAAAATATGCGTGTTGCTGTGACGAGTAATATAATCAATTAGTGCTAAGACTTGGGCGCGATTATGATTATCTAATCCTAAGCAGGGTTCATCTAAAATCAGAATTAACGGTAGTTTTACCACCGCACGGGCAATCAGTACTAAGCGTTGCTCGCCATAAGACAGGGTCGAAAAGGGCGCGTTGTCAGGGCATTCAATCGCCAGTAACGCTAGCCATTGCTTGGCGATTTCTATTTGGTGCTCACTGGGCGTTTCATACAAGCCAATGCTGTCGAAAAACCCAGAAATAACCACCCCTAATACCGAGCAGCTGGCACGGTAATCACGATGTAATTGAGCGCTGACTAAACCATAGTGACGCTTGATATCCCACACGGTTTCACCGCTGCCTCGTTTGCGGCCAAATAAGCTAATATCTTTACCATAAGCTTTAGGATTGTCACCATTAATTAAGCCAAGCAAGGTTGACTTGCCACAGCCATTAGGGCCAGCTAAACGCCAATGTTGGCCGGGTTTGAAAGACCAATTTAGACCGCTAAATACTTGGTTGTCTTCATATGAAATATTTAAATCGTTTATTTCAATAAACGGTTGGTCATCGGTCAAATGTTGGTAGTCGTAACAATCGGGCAGATGATGAGGTAAGTTGATTTTATGCTGATTGGCTTGCTGCCAAATGGGTGATTTTAATACCTGCTCACGCCGCTCATTAAGAATTATTTCCCCGTGCGCCATTAACACAATATTTTCGATGTTTTTGGGTAATTCGTCATGATAGAAATCGATTAATATAATGCTAGTGCCTTGCTTGATAAGCTGTTCTAACACCTTGGTTAAATGCTGCTGAGAAGCGATGTCGAGTCCCGCGTAAGGCTCGTCTAAAATCAACAAATTGGGTTGTTTTACTAAGGCCTGAGCAAGCAATACTTTACGGGTTTCGCCAGTGGATAAAATCTTAAAAGGTTTATCCAATAATGGCGCTATTTGCAATAGTTCGATTATTTGATCAACGATGAGACTGCTGCCTATCATGTCACGGGCGCTGCGTCCCCAATCGATGCCACCATCGACCGCTTCGCTATCGTCGTTATGGCGATCTTGTGACAACAAATTATTCTCAAGCGCAAAGCTGACACTCGCGATATTATCAGGTGTAACAACTTGGCCAGGCTCAGTTGCTATATCACCTGAAATTACCTGCGCTAATAATGACTTGCCACTGGCATTATCGCCACAGATCAGCATCGATTGATTGGCCGCTAACGTCAGATGGTCGATCTGTAACAGCAGTTGATTTTTGTTGGTCAGGGTAAGATTAGAAACAAGCACAGCAGACACCGATTTATGATTTATATATATTTTTCTTAAGCATAACGCTAACGCTGGCGTTTTTCTATCGGCAAAACGTCGCTGTGTTGCGATTTAAAACTGAACAAATTTAAATTAAATTACTACTTGACGCCATGGCCGAGCCAATGATTTAATAGCGCTGTCCTTTCTAGTACTGTTGGTGCGGTGTAACCGCTACCGACAGAGAAAGGCCAGAAGAGGAGCGTTAGCCAGGTAGCTGTTATGAGAGAGCCAAATCTCGAAGACTGACAGTGAGGGGGACTAGCGCCGAGAGATTTTGATTTTTGGAATAATCATCATTTTGGTTTTTAAGGCTGAATCCTTAAAGATTGTCACCGATTAGGTGGAGAGCTTCTGGTCTTTGTGATCGACCAGAGCATTGACTCTAGCCGATATTCAAATACCTCAAGTTCTCTCAACATTAAACGTTCGAGAGAGATTATGACCAACTTGACACATGTTCCAACTTCTTCGCCGATAGTCGCCAAATTTGGTGGCACTAGCCTTGCTGATTTTCAAGCGATGGAGCGGTGCGCCAATATTGTTATTAACTGTCCGCAAACCTGTGTCGTAGTCGTTAGTGCATCTAGCGGTGTCACCAACTTGCTGGTTGAATTAAGCACTGGCCAGTTAAACCCGCAGCAGCGCCAGCAAGCTATCAACAACATTGAAAAAATTCAACAAAATATCATTGCTCATTTAGACCTAAATTCACAGGTTTTAGAGCAAGTTAATCATTTGATAGCTCAGCTGAGTGATATTAGCGACGCGATAGCCGCTAAGCCAAGCGCGCAATTAACCGATACATTATTATCGTTCGGCGAACGCCTATCATCAACCTTGTTTACTCAGGTATTACTGGCGAAAGGCGCGTCAGCGATGTTTTTTGATGTGCGAGATGTGCTAAGAACTGACTCGAACTTTGGTAAGGCACTGCCTCAAGTTGACCAAATATTACCTCTAGTACAGCAGCGGTTACAGCCATTATTGACCAATAACATTGTGGTGACCCAAGGCTTTATTGGGGCTGATGCCAGTGGCACCACCACCACGCTTGGTCGCGGTGGCAGTGACTACTCGGCGGCATTAATTGGTGAAGCGCTCGACGCGGTGCAAATTAATATTTGGACTGATGTTACCGGCATCTTTACCACAGATCCTCGCATCACAGATCAAGCCAGAGCCTTAACTGAAATCAGCTTTAACGAAGCGGCTGAATTAGCAACCTTTGGTGCTAAGGTCTTACACCCATCAACCCTTATTCCAGCGATGCGCAAGAATATCCCAGTGTTTGTCGGTTCGTCACGCGAACCTGATGCGGGCGGCACCATGGTGCGCAATCAAACTGAGGATAAGCCGGTTTACCGTGCAATAGCGCTGCGCCGTAATCAAACGTTGGTCACTGTGACCAGCATGGAAATGCTGCAAGCCCCGGGTTTTCTTGCGCGCGTATTTACTCTTTTAGCCAAGCATAACCTCAGTGTTGATCTGGTCACCACTTCTGAAATTAGTATTGCCTTAACGCTTGATAGTACCGGCAGTGATTCCGGTGGTCGGGCATTGCTTAGTGATGAACTGTTGGCCGAACTGAATCAGGTGTGTGAAGTGAAGGTGGAAGAAAACTTAGCGCTGGTGGCTTTAGTTGGCAATAAAATTGATCGTTGTGATGGTGTTGGCGCTCGGTTATTTGACGCACTAGGCGATGTTAACGTCCGTTTAATTTGTCATGGCGCCAGTCAACACAATTTATGTTTTTTGGTTGCCGATGACGTGGCATCAAATGTCGTTAGTCGTTTACATGACCAAATGTTTACCCTTAACAATCAAGGAGCGGCGTAATGTCTCGTTTCGATTTATCTCAGTATCCACTATGGACGGCACTCGTAACGCCATTTAATGGAAGCAGTGGTGTTGATTATAATGCGTTGGCTGACTTGCTCGACCAACAGGCTGCTGCCGGTAATGGTATTTTATTGCTTGGCAGCACGGGTGAAGGCTTGGCGTTAACCAATGACGAGCAGCAAGAAATTGTCCGCTTTGCTTGTAAGCACAGCCCTGACGCGCCGTTAATGGTCGCTATAGGTGGTTATAACCTTGAGCATCAGCTGCAATGGATTGAGTTTTGTAACCAGCTGCCGATTGATAGTTATTTATTGGCCGCGCCGCTTTACGCTAAACCTGGTCCTAAAGGCCAAGAACAATGGTTCCGCGCTTTACTTGAGCGCAGTCAGTTTCCTTGCATGATCTATAACGTGCCTTCGCGCGCTGGTGTCGACTTGTCACTCGACGCACTAGCAAATTTAGCTGACCACCCTAACTTTTGGTCAGTCAAAGAGGCCAGCGGCAGCAGTGTCACCTTTAACGATTTTAAACAAGCATTGCCTTCAATCGCTATTTTTAGTGGCGAAGACGCGATGTTAGCCGAATTTTCAGCGCTTGGTGCCGCTGGTTTAGTATCAGTTTGTGCTAACGCGTGGCCGCAAGCGACCGGACTGTACGTTAATCAGTGTTTAGCAGCTAACATGGTTGACGATTTAGCGCTGTGGCAGGCATCGATTGCGCCATTATTTAGTGTCGCTAATCCGATCCCAGTAAAAATACTGATGCATCAGCAGCAGTTAATTAAACACCCTGAATTACGGATGCCGCTAACACATAATGAGTTAACACAGCATCAGGCCCTAATTGAGGCCAACACCCAAATTGAACAATGGTTTTTACAGCAATAACATAAATAGGTTTATTACAATGAATTGGCAACAAGTTTTTGAATTATTAGAAGTTGGTGAATTACGTGCGGCGACGCAAGACAGCGAAGGCAACTGGCACGCAAATGTTGACGTTAAAAAAGCAATTTTAGAAGCTTTTAAAGCGGGTGAAAATATTAGCTTTGAAGGCAACTATCAGGGCTTTGTTGATAAGCACAATTTAGCGCCACGTCAATTTACCCCGCAAGATCAGGTGCGATTAGTCCCTGGTGGTTCATCTGTTCGCCGTGGCAGCTACGTTGCCCCTGGCGTTATTATTATGCCGCCAGCCTACATTAATGTTGGCGCTTTTGTTGATAGCGGCACCATGATTGACTCGAATGCTTTAGTGGGTTCATGTGCTCAAATTGGTAAAAATGTTCATATTTCTGCCGGCGTTCAAATTGGCGGCGTATTAGAGCCAATTGGTGCTAGCCCGGTTGTCGTTGAAGACAATGCATTTATTAGTGCTGGTTGTATCTTAGTTGAAGGCGTCGTTGTTAAAGAAGGCGCAGTATTAGCCCCAGGTGTTACCTTATCTGCATCGTTACCGGTTTATGACTGTGTTAATGAAGTGATGTTAGCCAAAGGCCAACCTATTCCACGTAATGCGATTGTTATTCCTGGCACGCGACCAATTCAAGGTGAATGGGCTAAGCAACACGGACTAACGATGCATTGTCCAATTATCGTTAAATACCGTGATGATAAAAGCAATGCAGCACTAGAACTGGAACAGGCGCTAAGATAATGAGATCGATCACGGGCGATTTTCGCGCTAAATTACAGACTTTCGCCGGCGAACAAACCGCGCCTTTTTTTGTTTACGATATCGATGCATTAGCAGCGCATATCGCGAGTTTGAAAAACCAACAAATTAAGCTGTGGTTTGCGGTTAAAGCCAACCCGTTATCGCGCGTTATCCAAACGCTTGATGATAACGGCATGAACTTTGATGTCGCAAGTTTAGGTGAATTAGAGCAAGTATTGGCCCAAGGCGTTAGTGCACAGCGGATCTTAAATACTGGCCCTGCAAAATCACGCGCGCAGTTAACCCATTTTCTTGAGCGTGGGGTTAATACTTATGTGGTTGAAAGCGTCAACCAGCTGGCATTGCTTAATCAATTGGCGGCCGCAGTTGAATTTACGCCACAAGTATTACTGCGGGTTCAACTACGTTTCGACGAAGGTGACAATAATCCTCTTGGTGGCAACAGCTTAACCCCTTTTGGTTTGGGCACCGATGAATGGTCTCAAATTGATTTAGCAGACTACCCTCAGCTTGATGTGGTTGGATTACATATCTTTCAATGGGGCAATATGCTCGATCCGCTAAAATTAATCAGTTTATGGCAGCAAATGATTAAGCCATTAACCGATTTGGCTCAGCAATTGAAATTTGAGCTAAAAGTGTTGGATTTAGGTGGTGGCCTTGGCATTCCTTATTGTGCCGACGAGCCATCGCTTGACTGGTCACAACTTGTGGCAGCATTAACCGAGATTAAACACAGCGCTGGTGTTAATGAACTATGGCTTGAGCTTGGCCGCTTTGCGGTTGGTGAGTATGGTCATTACTTAACGAATGTGGTTGACCGGAAAACCAATTACCAGCAAGAGTTACTGGTTTTAGAAGGCGGCATTAATCATTTATTGCGCCCAGCGATTACCGAGCAACCATTTCCGGTGCAGCTGTTACGAGCATCAAAGGTTAAGCAACAGCCGTTTCATTTGCACGGGCCGTTGTGTACCAGTTTAGATAAGTTAGGTGAGCTTGATTTACCACAAGATGTTAAGGTTGATGACACGCTGATGTTCTCGCAATGTGGAGCCTATGGTTTCACTGAAGCGATGCCGTTTTTCTTGTGTCACGCGTTACCGGCAGAAGTGGTTTATCAGGGGGGGCAGTTTGAAATTGTTCGTGCGTCCCAGCCCGCGTCATCGTATTTATGTTAGAACAGATTAAGCCTGTTTACACCTGACTAAACCAGTCCGTAAGGGCTGGTTTTTTGGTTTGTTATTATCTTAAGTTATTCATTGTAAGGTTTTGTTCATGTCACAAATTATTTCGTCTGAAGTAGAAGTTACCCACATGGCTAATGGTCAGGCGATGACCGTGCCTGTTTATTCGATTAAAGGGCAGGGCAATGGCCCTAGTGTTTACATTCAGGCAAATATGCACGGCGCCGAAGTTCAAGGTAATGCGGTAATATATCAGTTGTTAGAGCAATTAAAGCAGCTCGATTGTTACGGTGACATCACCTTGGTGCCGTTAGCTAATCCGATTGGTAGCAATCAAAAAAGTGGTGAGTTTACTTTAGGGCGATTTGATCCTATTACGGGTGATAACTGGAACCGCGGTTATCATTTTAATGCGCAGCTGCCACAACAATTTGCGCAGCAAAATCCAGATTTAAGCATGAGCGACATCGTTAGTCAGTTCCGAGCGCTGATTATTGCCGATCTTGAGCAGCAACGATTTAACAACCCGTATGGTGTCACTACTGGACGGTTCTTGTGCGCGAAGCTACAGCGCATGGCATTTGAGGCCGATATTGTACTTGATTTGCATACTGGGCCAATTTCTTCACGTCACCTTTATTGCCCGGAATACACAAAGCAAAGCGCGATATTATTTGATATTCCTCATGTGTTATTTATTCCGCGTGATTTTGATGGTGCGCTCGACGAAGCTTGTTTTTGCCCGTGGTGGCAATTACAGCAGGCCTATAGTGATCAAGGTCGAGCAATCGAGGTTGCGGTCAAGGCCTTCACACTTGAGTTAGGTTCGCAAGAATGGCTATGTCTTGAGGAAGCCAAGCGTGATAGTCACAGCATTCTAAGTTACCTTAGTCATCATAGTGTGATAAAAAAAGGCAGTTTCGAGCCAACAGCAATGACTCGCTATGGCTGTGATTTAAAAGACTATCGCACCGTTTATGCCAACAAAAGTGGTCTGGTTGAATACTTGGCGCCTTTAGGGCAGCAGGTTAAAGCGGGTGAGCCGTTAGTGCGAACGTTACGCATGGATCGTTACGATCAAGACGATGTGGTTGAGGTGACTCCAGCATTGGAAAATTGTATTCCGGTTTTACACTTTGCCTCGGCCAGCGTTAATCAGGGCACAGAACTTTATAAATTGTTGACCAATTATTTCACTTTATCGCGTTAAGCCGTTAAGCTTGCGCCAATATAATTTTTGAGTGAATAATTATGGCTATTGGAAGTCGCAATAAAAAAGTAAAAGGCCCAGCGACAACACAACCCGCGTCTAAAGAGCAGGTTGTTATTGTTGAAGTCAATGTTGAGCCGATTGAGCTGTACAAAATTCTAAAAATTGAGAATTTAGTAGAAGGCGGTGGTGAAGCAAAAGTCCGCATCGCCAATGGCGAAGTGCTGTTAAACGGCTTAATTGAAACACGTAAGCGCAAAAAAGTGTATCACGGTGACGAAGTTGAATACCTTGGTCACTTACTTAAAGTGAGTGTCGTAGGTCAAGAAAGCTAGTCAATATATCACGCTAAAAGCGTTTGAAATAAATAGACAAAATTTCAAAGATATTGGGGCGGGCGGAGAAAACCGTATTTTTCAAGGATGAGAAATTGAGCCAACATGGATGTTTCACGGCGTGTTTTCGTCATACGTGCCCATATCTAGCTTATAATGCGCTTGCCGTAGTCAAGATAGCAGGCCAAATTAATTAGACTTGCAACTTGTTAAGCTTATCGTTAGCTTAGGTTTATGGTTATTAACCAAAGCAGGTGTCAGCAGTGGGAAGTTTTAAACGTTATAGTTTGATGACGATCGGGGTTGTATCACTGATTTTAGGTGTTATTGGCATTGTGCTGCCCTTGTTGCCAACCACGCCTTTTTTATTGCTGTCTGCTAGTTGCTTTGCCAAAAGTTCTGATAAATTTTATCAGTGGCTGATTAATCATCGTTGGTTTGGCTCGTATATTCAAAATTACCGCAGTGGTCGCGGTTTGCCATTGAAAGTGAAATGGACCACAATTGCGTTGCTATGGCTGTCGATTGGTAGTTCGGTGATTTTCTTTGTTGATTTTTTCTGGGCCAAGCTGCTGATGATTACTATTGCTTGTTGCGTCTCTTGTTACTTGTTAACTCGGCCAACGCTAAAACCAACACCTGTGCAAGCCAAAGCAAAGCTATCAATCGAGTAAGCTATCAATCGAGCAAGCAAGTTATCTATCGAGTAAGTTATAAGATACTTTATTGCTGGTCAGCTGACAGTCAGAATCTGAATGACAATGGTATTGGAAGTACTCCCCCAACAACACATAACTCATCGCAATGATGAGCAATAACCCCACCACCAAATAGCAAATAAAAGCCATCAGCCCTATCCCTTACTAAAATATTAATATTAGATTCAGTTTAGAACAGAACTTTTATTTTACCATGTTGATTAGTTTTAACCGTGATAAATATTGATCTATTAAATGGCGTTGCATTAATCTTGCCAGCTATTTTGAGTGCCCCATTTCTTTGCGCCAGTATGACTTAGGGTTAAATCGCCATCGCCAGCTTGTGGCGAGCCAGATTGTGCGGTGGCTTTTAATGAATAGGTTTGAGTCGCAGCACTGACAATGGTTAACACGTAATAATTACTTGTGCCGTCTCGTGGCACTTTATTAGAGAGAGGAATAGAGCCACCCGCGGAGCTAAAGTTAGCGCCGGTGTAACTATTGTTTTCACTATAATAACGCTCCATCGCGCCAGCTAGGCCCTCTAAGGCTACTTTCGCCTGAGCACGATTGGTCTTAACGACCGAGCTTTTATAATTCGGGTAAACGATTGTTGTTAATATGCCAATTATTGCAATAACAACCATTAATTCAATTAAGGTGATTCCGTTTTGTCGGTTAGGTTGCATCATTAATCCTTATTTATACCAATTTAATATTTATAATTAACGGCTAGTGTTAGTTTAAATCAACAATAAGGCTGCGGCGTCCTGCTCGTGCTCCTTACTTACGTGCTGTAGGAAACCGCGTACTTCTCAATCCCAATAGCTATCGGGATTGAGAGCATCTTGTTCTTGCTGGTTTACCCTGCGTACAACAAGCTCACATATTTAATGCGATTGGTCTTCACTATCTGTCCAGTAAATGGTGGTTGCATCAACAATTCCAAATTGCTGAATTTCTCGGCCAACCGCGATCATTTTTTTACCGTGAATTTTTAAAATTACCGGCTCTGTTGGTAACGACGGGGTTTTTAGTTCCATGGACCTGTCATCTATAGAGCACACGGCGCCACTGTCGCTGCATGATTGTCCAGGAGTGTCAGGTATGGTGTCGTCATACGCGGGAGAGCCATCAAAATAATTAACGCGATATAACCTTGATAAACCGGGCACGACAGTACAGGCGATGGTTTGAGGTTTTGGTTCGAACGTCGTAAACCAAATTTCATTTTCAGCAGTCCGACTTGGCGCTAATACCTTTTCACCTTGATTGGCTTTTAACTCTATATACCAGCCGTTTTTTGTGGCTAAAACGCTGTGATCGATAGCGGTGAATACGTCGTTGCTGTCGTCGCTGCTGGTTACGTTCATTAAGTTGAGCGGACTGTGCTGCAAACTATTGTAGCTTGATGGCACGGCCATCGGCGTTTTTATCAAATAGAAATTGTCTTCAATGGTGGTATTTAATGGGTGGGCCTGATAGCCAGATCCTATCGCAACAGCCAAGGTCTCATCGTCGAACATTGAGAGATCAGGGGTATGATAAAAACGCCGATTGGTCGCCGCTGTGTCGCCATTGATATCAGCAAGTACTAGCCCATCAATCAGTGTTGATGCACCATTGCCATTAGTAATATCAAAGCGCCATAACTGCCCGCCGGTATCGCCGACATACATTTGATCGGCCAAATCGTCGTCATCAAGGTCAATAACCTTAATGTCTGAAGCAAAGCTGTATATCATATCGGTTAGTCGCTTGGTCGCAAAACTATTGCTGGCGTCTCTAATGCTGCTACCACTAGCCCACCATAATCTGGCACCCGTTACTGCATCGACAATGTATATGGCGCGGCCCATTGAGTCAGCAGAGCGGGTTAGTTTGTTGTCTTGTGCTTCGTCGTAACCACCTGCAAAAATTAAAACATCTTTGATGGTGCTGCCGATTAGTATTTTCGTTTTAATTGGTTTTGACCACGTTTGACCAAGTTCTTTAAAATTACCGTCACCACCGGTAATTTGCCACACCAACTTAGGTTCAGTTTGGCTGGTGATATCAAACGCATAATAACTGCGCCCGCCGCGGCGCATGCCAACATAAAGGTATTTTTTACCATCGATAACTGCGCCGGTGATATTACCGTCTAGACCATAAACATGACCGCTGGTGGTATGCTCGCCGTTGGCCATTAATGTTGCTTGCTTACCTAATAACTCTTGTGGAATAAAGGCCCATTTCTCTGTGCCATCACTGCTATCAATCGCATGGAGCATGCCTTGATTGTCGCCAAAAAAAACTAAATTTTCAGCGGTTGATGCGTCACTACCATAGGTGACAGTAAATGCAATGGAGTGGAGCGGGTCAAATAGTTGCAGGCGGCTATTTGTGCCTGCGGTGTTTAAGCCACGGGTAAAATTAATGAGTTCTGTTAGCTCAGCAGTTGTTGCGTCAGCTGCTAAGCCAAACATCGCCTTGGTTAAATTGCTATTATTCGTTTCTACTAGGTTACTGGTGTTTGACAGTGTGCGACTGCTACCAAGGTAGGTATATACTTTTCGACTGGTGCCTTCGAGGTTGCTTGCAACACCGCCATTTCCCACTTCGGCACCATCATCGATGGCCGACCAAAAGCTTCTTGAGTCGGCGTTGAAATATCCCGTGCTATCGTTGACCGCTAAATTGCCGGCTGAATCAACTATTTTCCCTGAGTTATTTAACTCGTAGCGTTTTAAGTTACCATCCCACTGAGTCTGTTTACTTGGTTTGAACAAGGAAAAGTACAATTCGTTATTATGAGTTAGTTTGTTGAAGCTATTGACCGAGATCCCCGTTGCAGTAAAAGTTGTATTAACATCGAGAATATTGGCAAAAATAGTATTAAAAGTTGTTAATAGTGCTGCTGATGTACTAGCAGTGTGGTAACCACCACCGCCGTTGTCATCATTGGCGAGACTCTCAAGCCAGGTATCAGTATGATTAAAGCCGATAGTATAAAGCTTGCCGCGGTTAGTTGCCGAGGCTATATCTGGGCGTAAATCACCAGTGCGGATAAAGCGTGCTAACGTGGTGCCACATCTATTGTTGCCACTACTAGAGCAGGTACCACTGGTTAAGCTTTCAATCTCCGTTTCTTTAGGACTAGTACCTGTTGCCTGACCATCGGTCAATAATATCACAAAGTTATTATCAGCCTGACAGGTCTCATTTATTGGTGAAATATAGGTCGGGCTATTTTCTCCTTCGTTGAGAATTTCTTCGGCGTAGCAGGTCTTTGAGTTCATATCATAGCTATTACAAGTAGACACCACCTTAGGAATACCATTGGTATATGTTTCTGGGTGGGAGAGTCGGGCAAATTGTTTAGACCAAGGTGAGTCACTGCCGCGTGATAGGCCAAGATCGACGGTTGAGCCTGTTAGGTAGCGCACCCCTTCATATAGGGCGTTGACAATTGGCGTTGAGCCAGCGGGGTGAATTAGGTCTATCTCATTAAGAATTGCTTGGCCTGCGGTAATTTCTGGCATCGTGATGGCTGCCGTTTGGATCACGAGTTTTGGCGGAGTGTCGCCCCAGTTATACTGAGCATAAGCTTTTCTGGTGCCTTGAGTACTTGTTAACTTTAGCACGACATTGTTGCCACTAACCCAGTCACTACGGGTGACTAATTCAGTAATTATTGATGTTATATCAGGTGATTCGTATTGGGTTCCTGAGTTCCAAGTAGAAAAATCCCATACTTGCGATGCCGTTGTTGATGTGCGGTCGCTAATATTATCATCAACCCTTGCAAATTTTACGGGATTAGCGCTGTCTTGTGCCGTAATTGTGGCACTGGCGGTGTTGTCATGGTAATTACTTGCAGTCAGCTCAAGGTGGGCACTTGTGATTGAATGATCTTTTGGGATTGTAATATTATTAAAACGCAAACCAATTATATTATCGTCAGCAATGTATAATTTATTGTTATCTAAAGCTGAAACGTTGCCCGAGTCTGACTCGACAGCATCATCGGTAAATTCAATCACACTGCGCGATACTCCATTAATCGTGTGAGCCGCCACCGTAGTATTTAAATCACTGAACGGGTAAATAACACTGCCGCCATCCGTGTTAAATTGCATCACTGAAATATTCATGTTTTCTGAGGTGCTAATCAATGAGTGCAACGCGTCTTTCATCCGTTGCAATCGAGAAAAACCACTATCATCATGGGTCATCATTGAGCCTGAACTATCAAGAATGAACAAAACATTTGGTTTGGTGCCAGCAGAAAATAATACTTCGGTATCGTCGGCATTCGCCGGCAATGAGGACAATCCTGGCAGAAGTACGCCCAGAGCAAACATCCATATTTTATGTCGAAATTGGGTCATTGTAGTGCTCCGTTAATCGTATTGTAAGCCAAGTTCAATCCGGGTTGTTGCACCCGATGGCATGGTTGATTTACCGGTGACAATAAAGCGGTGGCCGGAAATGATGGTTGAACTTTCGTCGGCATCAATAGAGTTACCAATGGCAGTGGTCATGTTCGACAAGTACTTAACACTGGTTGATACATCGATAATATTGCCACTGGTGCGGCTTAAACCGTTGCTAAATGAAATGGTGGACGCTGGTGAACTTAAGGCGTCGGACAACAGCTGGGAGTTGCCTGCGGTAACCGCGTTGCCAGTGACAAGGTTCATTAGCAGAGCGATGCCACTTTCAGTGGCTTGAAACGTTTCATTTTTCTGCTGAATATTGGCCGCCATTTTTTGTTGTAGTGAGGCGCTAGTGATGCCAGATGCGGCAAGAATGGTAACAATGAGCAATACCACTAAACAAACGATAAGCGCCGCGCCTTGTTGTTTTTTGATTGATGTTGGTTGGTTGTTTAACATGAATCACCTGTTTCTTATCACAGTGCTGCTGGTAAATATTTGACGCAGCCGCTTGTCTTCACTGTGAGAGTTTACACTGGCAGTAGAGCCAGCACTGGTATTAGCACTCGTTACATCAAGCAGTTCATAACTGTTGGTATCGTAAGACTGCCTAACACTATCATTGCTGGTGAGCATTAATGCGATCTTTATCGTCGTGACATCTGCCCATGTGCCAACATCGCTTGCTTTAACAAATTTTATGTTACCGTTGGTGCTGCGTTCGCCATACAGAATTTGCATGCTCTCGACCCCTTCAACAATTTCTTGGCTGTTAAACTCGGCGGCGTCAAAGGTTTCATTAGCTTGATAGAGCGCATATATCGGCTCGCCACGACTATTGTCACGGCCTGTATCAGAAACAAAGTAGCTGATTGAGCTAAATTGATAGAGGCTAGCTTGGTCATCGTAAATGTTAGCAAGCTGTGGAACAGTGTTGCCATCAGTTGCTACGGCATGAACAATCAGTGTTTCCCCACTGGTAATGGTGACATTGGTGGCGGCAAACAAATCGGCGTTGACACAGTCTGAGATTAATACCAGATCATTGTTTTGAACATACTCAGTAACATCACCAGCAGTTGTTATATTGGCATTACTTTGGGTTAAATTACCGGTTAATGTGCTGTCGATCCGCGTGGCGCGTTTAATATTAATAATATCACTGCCCAGCTTTGGTGTACGGATCTCAAGCGTGCCACTGATATCGTATTGAGTTGTACTCCACCAGCTGGCCGCAGGTGCTTCGTAACCGAGCAACTCATTACCTAACAAGCCGCCTGCTGGCGCGTTGACGGCATTAATATTTAGATTGACCCCGGCTGCGGTGGCGCAGCCGAGGTAACCAGTCATCCGTATTTCACGGGCGAGATAATCAAGACTAAAGCGGCCACTTTCCTGTAAACGCGATAAAGAGTGCGCTAAGCGATCGGTTTGCTTAGCATTAAAAAAAGCGGAAAAGACACTGCCAATAACCACGGTACTAAGTGTGAGCGCAATCATTAATTCAATTAAACTGAATCCCTGTTGTTGCGTACTATTGTGGTATTGGTTTTTTTTTGTCATTTTAACCCTATATCGCAAGTCGGATGCTATAAGTGCTGGCAGTGGCACCGTCAGCTTGCCAGCTAACAGAGATGGTATAAATGCCAGCTGAGCCAGTTACGGTGCCTTGGGCGCTGGGGATTAATTGTGTCATATTAGTCGTGGTTTTTATTTTTTGGCTCCATTCGTATTTATCAAGGCTCACAATCTGGGTCGGGGTACATGGTGAGCAGGTTGTGGCCGCGTAAGTGCTGTCAGTGTCGATACCATCGTAAGCCGATAGTTGCGATTTATTACTGCGCATGCGTTCGGCCATGTCTTGACTTAATAAAACGGCTTGCGAGCGAAAATAGGCATCACGATTGTCTTTTATACTCATCAGTTGCATGGCTGCAATGCCCAGCATTGCGACCGCTAGAATCGACACAGCAATGAGCACCTCAAGTAAGCTAAAGCCCAATGAACGTAGTCGTCCCTGGGTAAATTTGGGGTGGGTATTTACTAGCCGCATGAGCTCTCCCCAGCCGTTGCTTTCCTTACTTGGCCGCTTATGTTCATAATAATGCCATGAACAGGCGCATTTCTAGCGTCACAAATCATAATATTACCTGTCGATTGCGGTTTGCCACTGCTCAGAAAAACAATTCTATTGTTATCAAACTGGTTAAATTTAAGCTTGATCCGGGTATTGTCGATTGGGAATTCTTTTAATAAAATATCGTCGCCGTCGACCTGACCCATGGTGTTACCGTCGACAAATACAATCAATTTAAAACCAGCCGTGGCATTTGAACAGTTTTGGCTGTCGGTAGATTTACATAAGGTAATGCTTTGGCTATTTCTTTTGTTAGCTTGGCTACGTGCGTAGGCTGTTAAGCTAACGGTTTGATTGTAAGTAGTCGATAATGAGTTATCGCTGGCCATGTTGCTTATTGCAGGCATGCCAATACCTAGTGCAATGCCCATAATGGCAATAGTGACTATCAGCTCTATTAGTGTGACTCCTGCTGTTTTAGCAAAATAGATTTGTCGACTCATGATAAACTCTGTTGCTCTAACAAAATCATATCAATACTGCTTAAAGATATGTCCCATGGCTTTATATGTTAATGAAAACCAATAAAAAACTACTGAAGCATTAAATGCGCTTAATCAACTATATTGTATGATAACTGAACGGCCGTCTAGAGGCGAGCTGTTTTATTGAACGATTATTCTCGCACAGATTGATCGATAAATTTGTAAGGTGTTTGAAAGTCGAAGTGTTACAATTATGCTCATTGAGTTAAATATTAAGGCGCACACATGAAAAAAGTAGAAGCAATCATTAAACCTTTTAAGCTTGATGATGTTCGTGAAGCATTAGCCGAGATTGACGTGACGGGCATGACCGTATCAGAAGTGAAAGGGTTTGGACGTCAAAAAGGTCATACCGAGTTATACCGCGGTGCTGAGTATATGGTTGACTTTTTACCTAAAGTTAAGCTTGAAATTGTGATCGACGATGAGGCTCTCGACCGTTGCATTGAAGTTATTTTAGCTGCGGCTCACACGGGGAAGATTGGTGATGGTAAAATATTTGTAACCAATATTGAGCGAGTCATTCGAATTAGAACCAGCGAAGAAAACGAAGACGCGATTTAGTACCATGTGCATTCAATAGATGATCATTATTGACGGCGCTTGATGCGTCGTTTTTTATAGGTGGCGCTGATTTATTATATTACGTTGATTTAATGGATAACAGGCAAGAAAAGGAATTGCAAGACACCAATGAAAAATAGCTGATGTCTTGGTCGTTATATGTTACTGAGTTTTTGCAAAACAAATTTCAATTACTGCTTTGCCGTGTTCAGCACTGAACGGGATCATAATCTTAGGGCCGTCAAACTGGTGGGTAATAGTATGATCATTACCAGAGACCACAATGGGTGTGGCCATGTTAAAGTCATAGCCTTTTTGGCCTAGCAGATTTTTCGCGCCACCAGCTACCATGTTGGTTATTTCACCAACCATGTCAGTCACTTCTTCATTAAGCTTGCCTGGGTTTTCCCCGAGCATGCCTTGCATAATAGCCAACGCTAAAGGCTCATCAAATGAAATTGACAATGAACCTTTAGTATTTGGGCCGACCATACCTATTAATCCAGAAACGTCACCATGTGCTACAGAGCCTTTTTTCAACATTGGCTTGCCTGGTTTTAACTTGGTTGATGCCATTGTTTCTAGCACATTCATTAGCGAGTCTAAGAATGGGTTAATAAATTCAGCGTTCATATCGAAATAAAATCCTTAAAATTATTATTGGCAATCAATCGAGTCGACATTGATGACAAAGTCCAAAAGCTTCTACTGTTTGGCTTTTTACTTCAAAATCATTCATTCTTGCTTGATCGTAAATTGATTGCAGTATTTGTTGAGAGTGAACTTCCTGAACATCATGACATTTTTCACAAATATATAACTGAAGTTGATGATCATCAGAAAAATCGTTGCAAGCAATAAATGCATTTTGAGATTCAACACGGTGAATGAAATGTTGCTCTAATAGAAAGTCTAACGCCCGGTATACTGTCGGGGGTTTAGCCGATGGATCCGTCGCACGAAGGTTATCTAATAAATCGTAAGCGCTAATTGCCCCGGCGTGTTCTAGCATCAAGTCTAATACCTTACGACGAGTTGCAGTAAAACGTGCACCTCGAGCGTCGCATAGTGCTTGTGCTCTATTGAGTAATATATTAGTCACTGATACCACTTTACTGTCTTTTCGTAATACCAATACCTTAACATCAAAAGTTGAGTTTGATAACTGTTTCTCTTAAATATGTTAGGTTTCTCGGCTGTTTAAGGCGGATACAGCTTGTTTTTAGTATTATTTAACTTTAATTTAGTGGCAGATATTAAACCGTCACTACAGCCAAACATTGACAGCAGGGTAAGGTTTTATTTGTTCGCTTGTTGTGTTGAGCCCGATTAACATCTGGCGTGTTATTTGTTACTGAGCCGTTGAAGCGGTGATGAAAAGGAAGATTGATTTTGAACCATATTACAGCGGCACTCTTACCGATATTTTTACTAATCCTGATTGGTTACCTTTTTAGAAAGAACAAATTTCCCAATGAGGGATTTTGGCCCAGTGCCGACAAGCTGACTTATTATGTATTAATGCCTTCGCTATTGGTATTTAAGCTGTCACAAGCAAAATTAAATGCAATTGATGGCGCAAGTTTTGTGCTTACAGGCACCTTGGCTATTTGTATCGCGGCTGTAGGTTTAATCTTAATTAACAAGAAAATGGCTATGGCAGGTGCTTCGTTTACCTCGGTGATGCAAGGAGGGATCCGTTTTAATACTTATGTCTTTTTAGCTTTAAGTGCTTCTTTATTTGGCGATGAAGGCCTCATTTTATCTGCACTGTTAATAACAATTGCTATTCCATTACTCAATATAGTTTGTATCACGGTATTTGCTGTTTATGGTAATGATAATACTTTATCAATCAAAGAGCTGGCCAAGTCAATTATTAGCAACCCGTTAATTGTTGCTTGTTTTATTGGCGCAATGGTCAATGTCACTGGATTAAGTGTGCCACTATTTATTGATAAAACATTACAAATATTGAGCTCAGCCGCCTTGCCGATGGGTTTGTTGTCTGTTGGTGTCGGTCTAGAACTTCGCGGGTGGAAGCAGCGGAAAAATGAATTATTGATCGCTTCGTTTTTTAAATTACTGTTACTGCCATTAATCACCTTTGGCATTGGCGTTATGATGGGGCTAGATGCGTTATCGTTAAGCGTAGTTGTTATCTTTGCGGCGATGCCAACGGCGCCATCGGCTTTTGTTTTGGCCCGACAGCTTGGCGGCGATGTGCGGTTAATGTCATCGATTATAACCGTTCAAACACTGCTTTCGCTGGTGACCATGGCGGCAGTGATCGAACTGGTTAGTTATTATTAAAGGCCGTTATCTTGGCCATCGCACTAACGTTTATATATTGCATGTAATGCTATTTAGAAAACAAGATTAACTTAAGCTAACTCTAATTGCTCAATAATGAAATTTAAACCACCAGTAATCGCAGCTACTTGGGCAGCAATACATTGCTGCTCAGTAACTTGCGGGCTATCAGGATAAACTTCGGTGGTGGTGTTATAGCGGCTGTTGCTAAACCCTGTACATAACCCCAATGCGGCGGTGGCGTAATTAATGACTCCGATTTGACTCGTGTCGACTCCAATGAGCTGACCGTTGTGATCGGCCGGGGCAATGTGAGTTACTTTTGCTACTGCCGCGATAATCGCTTGCTGAAAGTCAGCTGCCGGATTGTTGGTATCGCCGACCAAATAGAAACCATCAGGAATATTCCAATTAACGTGCTCGCTGCCATCTCTGGCGGCTAAAGCTGGCCTAAATTCACTATTGTCGGTATCGGTAGTTTCGTGCAAATCAATATGGCTAATCAGATCGACATTAAGGCTAGCAATATACTGCATAATCGCGGCGGCTTCTGGCGCTGGACTGTCAGCAATAAATGATCGATTAGGATCAACTGCTTGTGGGTTCCAGCGATTAATCGTTTCATAACCCCAAGGGCTCACACAGGGCGCAACGACAATATTAAAATATTGCGCATATCGCTGGGCTGCAGTTTTAATAAAGCTAAGAGCACCTAAAATACCGCTGGTTTCATACCCATGGACGCCACCAGTGATTAATATGGTTGGTTTGTGTGCTTGCCAGTTACGGTTTTTAACGACAAAAAGTGGATAGTCCCGCTCCTGATATGCCAGCGTGGCGTATTGAATTAATTCAAAATTGTCTGGCAAGGCGCTGAGTTTGGCGACCACATCGGTTTGATATGACCGTTGAACCTGTTGATTAGTCAGCCAAGTCGCTTGATGCTGCTGTTGCCATGGAGTGCCAGGAGTACCAATTGGGTAATTGGATGATTGTTTCATAAACTGACCTTAACGCTGCGAAGTTAGTCGTGAGTTTACACTAACCGCTGGTTTAATTGATTTTAATTAATTTTCAGTAAATTATTAAGGGGCTTTGAACTTTATATTGAACACTAATTTTTTTTATAAAGAGGTAAATAAATATCGAATTTACTGCCTTTACCGATAATTGAACTAACATCAATCCGGCCGTTATGCTCATCAATAATTGACCGAACAATATGCAACCCTAGACCCGTACCTTTGCCGACGGGTTTAGTGGTAAAGAATGGATCGAAAATGTTTTTTAAATCAGCGGGTCTGATCCCTGAGCCATTATCTTCAAAACTAATATTTATTTCGTCTTGGTTTGTCCTTGATTTAATTGAGATTTGACCGCTATTGTCAATCGCATGAGATGCATTAACCAACATATTAATAAATACTTGGAGTAATTTTTGAGGAAAGCCCATCACGTTAACTTTTGCATTGAGACAAGTCACAATATTTACTTTATATTTTAGTTCGTTGGCAACCAGTGCCAGACTTTGTTCGATTAATTTATCAACACATATTAGCTCCGGATTTTGACTATCAACATGAGCATAATTACCTAAATTTTTAATGATCACATTGATCCTTGCAGTGCCTTGTAATGACGCCGTAATTAAAGGCTCTATATCATTGATAATGTAATCTAAATCTTGTGCTTTAAAGAATGTTTTAGCTGGCTCACTTTGTTCAGTGGAATTAACGAGCTTTATATAAGCCATTAAAGATTTAACATAGGCGGTGAGCACATTTAGGTTACTGTCAATATAGCCAACAGGGTTGTTTATTTCATGGGCAATACCAGCAGATAGCTGACCGATTGACGCTAATTTCTCAGCATTGACTAGCTGTTGATTTAACGCTGATAAGGCCTTTTGGCTATGCTTTCTTTCATTGATATCGCTGATTGTTAGTAAGTAACTCACGGACTCTTGTAGCGCGATCTTCTGCCCTGAGAATTCTATGTAAGGGTTTTTAAAGTCAGATGCCAGTAACGATTCTTCCATGCTTGTTAGTAGCGTTTGGCTATTAAACTTACCGTCTTGCGTCGCCAGCGCCGGTAAAAACTCAGCTATATCTTGATTAATTATTTGATCTTTTTTCCTTGAAAATAACTTACTCGCTTGTGGGTTACACTCTTGTATTACTCCTTGGTTATTCAATAGTAATAATGAGCAAGGAATAGTATTCATTATGGTATTTATCTGCTGATTGATGTGGCTGACATTAAGCCGTTCTTGTTCTGCTTTTTGTTTTTCGATGGTTATTCGTTGGGTAAATGATTGAATAGCAGCAGATAAGGCAATAATTTCTGTCGGCGCATTGGTCTGCCTAAATTCGACACTTTTCGCGCCATCATTAGGCTGTTGAGCTACTGCGGTAATGTTTTCAATCGGCTTAACAATATATTTGCTAAACCCTGTAACAATCAAAACAATGAAGATTAGGTACAAAGAGATTATTATCCAAGTAAGGCTGGTTAAACGCCTGTTAACGCTTAATAACGTCTGATGTAAAAAAGTCTTCTCCTGTGATGCTTGGTTTAATAATTTTTCAAATGTAGCGACATAATCGGTCGTTAAGATGTCGGACTGCGCGATAGTGGCCTGCCAAGTTTGATTATCTGACATCGGCAGGTGTGCAAAAGAATTTATGATTAGCTCATTACTTTTGATCGTACTAATAAGTTGTAGTACTAACGTGTTAGTACTATCGCTTTTCTCTTTTACATTAAGGGTCCGTAGTGTTTTTATCAGCTGGTTTGATTGCGCATTTATGCCATGGGCTAAATAGGTTTGTTTACCCGAAAAAAGCAAGTCTTGAGTGGTTAGCCAAACTTGTGACATGGTTGAAATGTGTTCAATGGTTTGTACCAAGAGTCGAGATTCAAAATGGGCACGCGATATGTTTTCTGCTTTTTGGTATTGACTCCATAGTGTTGAAAAAATGATCATTGCCGAGAAAAGCGTTGAAACTGCTAATAACTGATTACAATTAGAAATTTTCATTATTTAATCGCCGTTTGAAAAAGAGTCCCGCCGAGGAGTCACTACTGATTAAACCTTTTTAACTCTTCTCCCCACAATATATCGGTAATTAAAAGTGTTTTTAGTGCACTTCTAAGTACGACATTTGCTAGTTCCGGTGCGTCTTTAGCTTTATCGAGCAGGATCTTATTAGCAGTGATGCCATCATGACTGAGCAGTGTTTTTAGATCTTGAAAGGTTTTACCAATGAAGACATTTTTAAAACGCTCATTATCAATCATTTTTCTCTTAGGGCTGCGGCAGCGTTGACAAGCGAAGCCTTTTATTTTTAAGTCCTTATCCATGGCCCATATTATTTCAACTAAGCCCCATTTACTTTGTTCTGATCTGACGTGTATATAGCCTAATGCTTGGCTATTTTTCATCACCACATACAAGGTGTGCCGACCTAATTCACTAAAGTGCAGATCATTACTAGGCAATGCGAGTTTTACTTGGTTGCGAGTATGGGCATCGACTGTTTTTACAATGGATAATTGATTGGTCTTTTGCGGATACAGTTCTCTTATTTGGGCAACAGGATCGCGCAGTGAGCAGTACGCCTGGGTATATGCCTTTGGTGGTACAATAAAGAGTAATATAAAGAGTATAATTATTTTCATATCAATACCTATACCTTAATTGCAGCCTAACGAGGTTTTGCTTGTTGCCGGTTTCTGGTGAGCTGAGTTGTCTACGACTAGATAGGCTTAGCTCAAATGCAGCATCAACTTGATAACTTAGACCTATATTGATTAATTGATGGGTGTTACTGGGACCTTCGCGGTTAGTAAAAATATATTGTCCATAAACTTTTAGCTGGTTGTTGATCGATGTCTTGCTTAGTTCAAAGAGACTATATTGCTCGTTGCGCCATTGATGTTGCAAGCTATCATCTTTGCCAAGGGCTAGCTCGGCCAAGAACCCCCAAGTCTGCCAATAATATTGCCAATCAAGCGCCAGCCACTTTCTATGAACATTATCAATTTTTGCGTTTAAAAAAGATAAACCAATAATAGAGTCCAGATGACTAAGTGAACCGATACGCCCGCTGAAAACATAAGAGTTATTAATTATTTTGGGCTGATCTTTGCCGCCCATCGTATAACTAATATTGTATTCAACCTTGGACAGAACTTTATTTAGCCCTAAACCCCAATCTAATTTTGTCCCTAAATTTTTGCCATGATAATAATCAAGCAATCGGCCATTGGTATCTATACTCTCCTCTAAGCCAAAGGGTAAAGTGAAATGACCGACCCGAATATTTGGTAACCAGCTGGGCCCAGCGGTGTAATTGAGGTGTGCTTCACGGACCACAAATTGATGATCATCACTCGAGTCAAAGAGGAAAGGGTAGGGTGTTTGGTTTGATAGTTTAGTGAAATACAATTGCGCTACCGCATAGCCGATGTCTCCATCAGCAGCGCTAAACACTTTATGGCTGTCTAGTCCTAACGCATAAATACGACTGGTATTACTGGTCGCTATGTTTGAATTTATACGTGCACTCGCATCTAGACTGACCCTGAGGTTATCAGTAACACCGCTATAACTGGGCACGGAAAATAGCAGCAGTGTCGTCACCACTATGCTGGTTAAAACTCTTTTAAATATCATGGCTATCCCTATCCCCTTTAACGACGAGCATTAGTGTGTAGCTGTTGTCGTGGTTAAGAGCGGCGCTCTTAAATATAACGATAAACACAGCAAGTATTTATCGCATTGCCTTTAACTATCGCTGTGTGTTTTTTATAAATGCAATTGATATACCACAGAATAAATATCCTTAATAATTAAGGTTGTATGTTTATTTTCGGCTGTATTTACGGAAGTTTATCTTTGTACAAGAGCGATTTATTAACGAAATGAAAATTGAAAATTGCAAAATGCAAAACGTAGTGCGAAAGAGAGGCTGGTAAAACGAATGCTATTTGAGCCAGCAGCCGGTGGTTTATCGTTTTGTCCAAGCGGGTTAATCATTGAAACGTTAATGTTATCAAATTGATTTATGATTGTTATTACATCGCATAATTGCCAATTCCCTTTGTGCCCAATCAGCCTTTCTATTACAATCAGCGCCATTAAAGCGCAGCGTCTGCTGTACCCGTTATCGTTACCGAGTTTTATTTCATGTATCAACACAAAATTTCTATTGCACCCATGTTAGATTGGACTGATCGCCACTACCGTTATATGGCTCGTTTAATTTCAAAAAATCAGCTGCTATATACCGAAATGGTGACCACTGGTGCGATTATTCACGGTAAGGGAGATTACCTGCGTTATAACGAGCAAGAGCATCCTATTGCCTTGCAATTGGGGGGTAGTAACCCTGCTGATTTAGCCATTTGTGCTAAAAAGGCACAAGATTATGGCTACGACGAAGTCAATATTAATGTGGGCTGTCCGTCTGATCGGGTTCAAAATGGTAAATTTGGTGCCTGTTTAATGGCCGAGCCAGCGCTGGTGGCCCAAAGTGTTGAAGCAATGCGCGCTGTGGTCGATATTCCGATAACCGTAAAGCATCGAATTGGCATTGACGAGCTAGACAGCTATCAATTTATGACCGACTTTGTTGGCACGGTTAGCGAGGCGGGCTGTAATTCATTTACGGTGCATGCGCGCAAGGCTTGGCTCAGTGGCTTAAGCCCTAAACAGAACCGTGAAATTCCGCCGCTTGATTACGAGCGAGTGCATCGCCTTAAACGTGATTTTAGCCATTTGGCTATTTCAATAAATGGTGGCATCACCAGCTTAGCGCAAGCGCAAGAGCAGTTACAGCATGTCGACGGCGTAATGATTGGGCGCGAGGCGTACCATAACCCTTATATGTTAGCCGAAGTTGATGCCTTGTTTTATCAGCAAGCGGGCGAGGTAATTACGCGTGAGCAAGTTGTTAGCCAAATGCTTGAATACGTCGAACAGCACTTAAGCGCTGGTGGCAAACTTAACCATATAACCCGCCATATGTTAGGCATCTTTGTTAAGGTGCCTGGCGCAAAAATGTGGCGTCGTCATTTAAGCGAAAATGCGCATAAACCTAACGCCGATACCAAAGTGATTGAGCAGGCTTTATCGTATATTGGTTAGCGTTGGGCCGAAAAATGATTTAACTATTTAATTAACTAGTTGATTAATTGCTATGATAACGCTTTATGAATGAGATATTCTTTAGGCTAAGCGAGTTATAACGTCGGCTTTTTCGACATGACATGGAACTAAATATGATAAATGTAAATAAACGTACAATATTATTATCAATTCTTGGTATTACATTTTTGCTCTGGCTGGTGGGTGTTTGGTGGAGTCAGGAGCCTGATAATGTTGATGTTAGGGCGATATCAGTGAGTCAGGCAGAGGCGCTTGGGGTTGAACCTGTTGTTGGTTTTGCTACCACCACCGCCGTTATCGAAGTAGCTCGAACATTATTAGAGAAGCCCGGCGGATATTTAACCAACGATATTCTGCCACCGTCACTGTTTTTAGATAATATGCCGGCGTTTGAGTTTGGTGCTTTACAGCAAATTCGAGATATTACCCTGGTATTACGAAATGACTTTAGCCGCTCGCAATCGCAGTCAGTAGAAGATCCAGATCTAGTTAAAGCGCAACCCAGTTTTAACTTTGATAATGGCCGCTGGATTTTACCCAGCACTGAAAGTGAATATAACAAAGGCTTGAAATCGCTTGAAGCTTATCGGTTGCGATTGGCTGCTCCGGCGTCCGACGCCCAGTTTTATGCCCGAGCAGACAATTTAACCCAGTGGTTGCAGCAAGTTGAGAAACGCCTTGGCAGTTTATCGCAACGCTTAAGTGCCAGTGTCGGTCAAGATCGCATTAATACTGACTTGGCGGGTGATAGCGCGGCGCAACAATCAACCAGCGCGGCACTTCATCAGGAAATTAAAACGAATTGGTGGCAGCTTGATGATGTTTTTTATCAAGCTCGTGGTGCGAGTTGGGCCTTGGTTTATTTTTTAAAAGCCATAGAAATCGATTTTAACGGGGTGTTAGAAAAGAAAAATGCCTTGATCAGTTTGCGTCAAATTATTCGTGAACTTGAGCAAACGCAAGAAACTATTTGGAGCCCAATGATCTTAAATGGCAGTGGTTTTGGCATGGTTGCGAATCACTCGCTGGTGATGGCAAATTATATCTCTCGGGCCAATGCCGCCATTATCGATTTGAACAAACTTTTAACTCAAGGATAATTAATGTCTTATAACAAAATTGCACTGGCAGGGCTAATTGCTTCGTCATTAACCTTGCCGGTATTTGCAGATGTATTAGGTGCAACAGTCGGTGTGCAAGCATGGCAAAACAGTGCCAACGGTGGTTTTGCAAACACAAGCGACCTTGTGACGTTCTCATTTGACGAAAAAACGACAACCACCTTATACGCTAAATTTGAACATCCGTTGCCGCTAATCCCAAATGTTCGTTTACGTACTGGCACGTTAAAATCTGCTGGTACCACTAAGCTTAATGAAGCGTTTACCTTTGAAGGTGAAACCTATGCGATTAATGCTGATTTAAGTACGAACTTAGATTTCACTAATACCGACATCACCTTGTATTGGGAATTGCTCGACAATGATATTGTTGGCTTAGACTTTGGCATGACTGCTAAATACTTAAGCGGTGATTTTGAAGTGACCGATGGCACGAAATCAAGTGCTGAAGATGCCTCGTTATGGATCCCAATGGCTTATATCGGCGCTAAGGTGGCAGTGCCATTAACGGGTGCATTTGTTTACGGCGATATCAATGTCGTATCTTTTGATGGTAACTCAGTGCACGATTATGAAGTTGGCGTCGGTTATAGCTTCGTTGATAACTTAATAATCGATTTGTCAGTGACGGCCGGTTATCGTGAAGTATCGATTGAAATCAATGACGTTGACGATGTGTATGCCGATGTTCAATTTGATGGTTATTTCGTTGGCTTAGAAGCACATTTTTAAATAAATGTTCTCAATTGATTAACCCGATACAAAGGAGCCAGATGGCTCCTTTTTTTATGCGCTAAATACGAATGATAATTAAGTGTGTGCTGTATGTGTGCCGCGGGATCTGCATGATTTTTATTTATACGATAAAGTTATAAAAAGTCATTTTTTATTCTTTTGTGTTATCTATTTGACTCGTTATTATAGTTTCATTCGCAATGGGGCATCGTGTGTCAGGTAAAATATATGCTATTACAACAATTAAATTCTTTAGGTAGTCCGCTGTCACAACAGCAAATTACATCACTTCAGCAAGCTACAGCTAATATGTCGGCTACTGAGTTATCTTGGGTTAGCGGTTATCTTGCTGGTTTAGCACAAGGTGCTGGCAGCAATGCAGTGGCAGCGCCACCAGCTAGCAGCGCGGTATTAACCGTACTTTATGGTTCTCAAACCGGTAACGCAAAAGGCGTGGCAACTGCCGTTGCTGGCGCTGCAACCGCGAAAGGTTTGACCGTTAATTTGGTTTCAATGGCCGATTACAAGACCAAAGCGTTAAAGCAAGAAACACATATGCTGGTTATCGTTAGCACTAATGGTGAAGGCGAGCCGCCTGATGATGCCGAGCAATTACATAGCTTTTTGGCCAGCAAACGCGCGCCAAAATTAGAGTCGCTAGAGTATGCCGTGTTGGGACTTGGCGATACAAGTTATGAGTTCTATTGCCAAACGGCGATTGATTTCGACCAGCGCTTAGCCGCATTAGGTGCCCAAGCTATTATCGAACGTCGCGATTGTGATGTTGATTATGAAGCTGACGTTGCTAGCTGGCAAGAGTATGCAATTGAGTTATTAAGCAAAAACTTGGCGACGGCCACTACAGCCGATGGCGCAGCGCCAGTGGCTGCTATTGGCGCATCATCACAGTACTCAAAGCAAAATCCATTGAGTGCAACCTTGTTAGCGAGCGCTAAAATCACCGCTCGTGGTGCTAATCGTGATGTTCGACATGTTGAAATTTCACTGGAAGACTCTGGTTTAACCTATCAGCCAGGCGATGCCTTGGGTGTGTGGTTTGATAATGATCCTGAGCTGGTCAAAGAATTAATTGAATTAGTCGGTTTAACCCCAGAACACCAAGTGTCAGTGGGTGAGCAAACCATGTCACTTGGCAAAGCGTTAATTGAGCATTTTGAATTAACTCAGCTGCATCCTGGTTTTGTTGAAAACTACGCTAAAGCATCAGAGCAAGCACAGTTGCTTGAATTGATTAGTGATAAAACGGCGCTGCGTGAATATATTGCAGACCGTCAGGTGATTGACGTGGTTCGTCAATACCCAGCTAGTATCACGAGCGAGATGTTATTTGCGGCGCTACGTAAGTTAACGCCACGCTTATACTCAATTGCTTCAAGCATGAGCGAGGTCGAAGAAGAAGTTCACCTGACAGTTGCTGTTGTCGAATACGACGCTTTTGAACAGTCACACCAGGGCGCGGCCTCAAGTTACTTAGCGCATCGCTTAGAAGAAGGCGCAGCGGTTCGTGTTTTTGTTGAGCATAACGATAACTTCCGTCTGCCAAGCGATGACCTTGGCGTAATAATGATTGGTCCAGGAACCGGCATTGCACCGTTTAGAGCGTTTTTACAGCAACGTGATAACGATCAATCGACGGGTCAAAACTGGTTGTTCTTTGGTAACCAACATTTTACTGAAGACTTCCTGTACCAAACAGAACTGCAAGACTTTAAAAATCGCGGTGTCTTGAACAAAATTGATCTGGCTTTCTCGCGCGATCAAGCGCATAAAATATATGTTCAGGATCGCATCAAGCAACAAGGTGCTGAGCTGTTCGAATGGTTAGAACAAGGCGCTTCAGTTTATGTGTGTGGCGACGGCAGCAAAATGGCCAAAGATGTTCACCAAGCATTGCTTGAGGTTATCGAGCAGCACGGTGCTAAATCATCAGAGCAAGCACAAGAATACTTAGCGGATCTACGCAATAACAAACGTTACCAGAAGGATGTCTACTAATGAGCGACGTAAAATTAGCAGCCAATGAATATATCAAAGCCGACAGCAACCTTCTGCGCGGTACGATTGTAGAAGGCTTAGAAAACCATATTACGGGTGCTTTGTATGCTGACGATACGCAACTATCAAAGTTCCACGGTTTTTATCAGCAAGATGACCGCGATTTACGTGCCGAGCGTAAGGCGCAAAAACTTGAGCCACTACATAGCTTCATGTTACGTGCTCGTGTGCCGGGTGGCGTATGTACCCCTGCACAATGGTTAGATATCGACGCGATTGCCGGTAACCTAACAATGAATCAAAATATTCGTTTAACGACGCGTCAAACGTTTCAATACCACGGTATTTTAAAGCGTAACCTTAAGCCACTTATTCAGGCGCTTGATTTATCATCGCTTGACTCAATTGCTGCTTGTGGTGATGTTAACCGTAACGTGATGTGTAATCCTAACCCGGTTGAGTCAGCGCTACATCAAGAAACTTACGAATGGTCGAAGCAGTTATCAGAAAAATTACTGCCACGAACCAACGCTTATGCTGAAATCTGGCTTGACGGTGAAAAAGTTTCTGGCTTAGAAGAAGAGCCAATGTATGGCGAAACTTACTTACCACGTAAATTTAAAATTGCGGTTGCAGTACCACCACATAACGACGTTGATGTTTACACTAACTGTCTTGGTTTTATTGCGATCAGTGAAAACGGTAAACTAATTGGCTTTAATGTCACCGTTGGTGGCGGCATGGGCGCAACACACGGCGACAAAGAAACTTACCCACGTTTAGCCGATGAGCTTGGTTTTATTAAGCTTGATGACACGATTGAAGTGGCTAAAGCGGTAATTACAGTCCAACGTGACTGGGGTAATCGCGTTGAGCGTAAGCTAGCACGTATTAAGTACACTGTTCAAAAGCACGGCATTGACAAGTTTAGAGCAGAAGTTGCTAAGCGTTCTGGTGTGACTATTGAACCACCACGTGCCATTAAATTTACCACGCGTGGCGACCGTTTTGGTTGGGTTAAAGGCACCGATAATAAGTGGCACCTGACCCTGTACATTGAATGTGGCCGGATTAAAGATGTACCGGGCAAAGAAGTGCAAACGTGTTTCCGTGAAATCGCTAAAGTCCATAAAGGTGACTTTAGAATGACCTCGAACCAAAACATGATTGTGGCTAATGTTGACGAACAAGATAAAGCACAAATTGAAGGCATTGCGCGTAAATATGGTGTGTTAGGTGAGCGTTTAACGCCGCTGCGTGAACACTCTATTGCTTGTGTATCTTTACCAACTTGTGCATTGGGCATGGCAGAAGCCGAGCGTTATTTCCCAGAGTTCACGGACAAAGTAGACGCGTTATTAACGAAGCATGGCATTGGCGACCAGCCAATTGTAATGCGTATGACCGGTTGTCCTAATGGTTGTGCTCGCCCATATGCGGCTGAAATTGGTTTAGTTGGCAAGGGCCCTGGTCGTTATAACTTGTACCTAGGTGCCGCTTTTGATGGTACCCGTATTAGTAAAATGGTGCGCGAAAATATCAACGAAAGTGAAATTATGGAAGAGTTAGACGGCCGCTTTGAGCGCTTTGCTGCTAACCGCGAGCAAGATGAAAACTTTGGTGATTTCTTAGTCCGTACCAAAGAAGTTAAAGCCGTCATTAGCAGTGCCAGAGACTTTCACGAGTACCTAGCCGAAGAAATTTAACGCTAGCATTTATATCAAGCGGCCTGCTTAGTGATTATGTGTAATACACAATCTGGGCTGCTTGTTATTGTTTATTGAGGAACTTGCATGACTATTACTTCTAGCGATAGCAACAATAATACAGCTGATGAGTCTGTCGATTTTTCCGCTTTACTTAATGCACCCAAAGAAACTCAGCAACAGGTATTAAAGCAGGTTAATGAATATTTGATTAACCTAAGCCCCGAAAAGCGGATTCAATGGGCCAGCGACAACTTACCTGGAACGCATGCGCTGTCATCGAGCTTTGGTATTCAGTCGGCCTTGATGTTGCACTTGTTGACGGTCAAGCAGCCAGATATTCCGGTTATTTTGACCGATACTGGTTATTTGTTTGACGAAACTTATCAGTTTATTGATCAGTTGACCGAGCGATTAGGGCTTAACCTTAAAGTTTATCAAAGTAGCATGTCTACCGCGTGGCAATTGGCACGTTTTGGTAAAGAATGGGAAAAAGGTATTGAGGGGATCGAGTCGTACAATCGCCGCAACAAGGTTGAGCCAATGCAACGGGCCTTGGCTGAAATTGGGGTGTCAGTATGGTACTCAGGACTTCGACGTGATCAGGCGGGCAGTCGTCAGTCGCTGGAAGTATTAGAAATACGTGGCACTCGATACAAATTTTTGCCCATTATTGACCTCAATAACAAGCAAGTTTATCAATACTTAACGAAGCATGAGCTACCGTACCACCCGCTCTGGGAACAAGGTTATGTGTCGTTAGGAGATACTCACACTTCTCGGCCGCTTGAAGCGGGCATGAGTGAAGAAGACACGCGATTTTTTGGTTTAAAACGAGAGTGTGGTCTTCATTTCGATATTTGATTGCTTTACGTTTAGCTGTCGTTGGTAAGGCAAGGATCTAAATACGTTTTTTGTCTTATTAATCGCTTACCTAGGTCTGCACAGTATTGATTGTGCCATCTCACTATCTTGAACATAAAAACTGCGCTGGTCGCAGTTTTTTGCTTTTCAGGGCAAATATAAATTCCTCTGCTAGACTTTTTAAATATCCCCTTAATTATTTTAAGGAAGCAAAGAGCTAAATTATGTTCGATTCAAATGACTTTAATGACTTTATTGAGAATGCCGATGGTTTATACAGCCTACCAGACCTGTGTCTGCAGCTAAATTCGCTGGTTAACGATGGCAGGAGCTCGGTCGGTGAAGTGGCGCGTTTGGTGAGTATCGATCCGGCATTAACGGCTCGGGTATTAAAATTAGCCAATAGCGCGATTTACTTTAAGCGGCGAGATATCACTACGATTGCTGAAGCAGTTGCTAATATTGGTACAGATGAGCTCAATAATATTGCTATCGCAACCTCGGCCGCTCAAATATTTAGAGACGCCGGTGGCGGTAAAATTGATTTACATGATTATTGGTACCATAGCGTTGTGACAGCGGTGGTAGCAAAAGATATTTATTATCTCAGTAGTGGTAAAATAGACGGCAGCTTATTTGTTGCCGGTCTTTTACACAACATTGGTTTGTTAGTCGTGCTAGAGCGATTACCTTATTACAAGGTAGATTTACTCGAGGTTATTGGTGCTAGTCATTTGCCGTGGCAATATGAAAAAAAAGAACTGGGTTTTTCCTTTGTTGAAGTGAGCAGTGCATTAATATCACGTTGGAATATTTCTGATAAATTAGCCACAATAATAAAAAACCAATATACACCATCGGAAGCAGTTGAGTATGAGATGGAAACTTTAGTGTTAAACAGTGCGATTATTGTTGCTGATTTTATATTAAAGCAAAAAACACCGGTTAGTAGTGAAGACTGCATTGACTTAGCGGTGAGCAAACAACTAGCACTAGACTATCGCCAGCTAGATGACATTATTAGTAACGTACGAGCGGCAGCGCCGGTAGTTGCTAAAATTTTTAATAGCTGAGGAAGGACGTTTATGAATGACATGTTACTGTTTTCCGACCACGAGCCTGAAGCAGCTAATGAGCTAACGCTTAAGCCGTGGGATGTTTTGGTGGTTGACGATGAAGAGGATGTTCATGCTGTCACGACCTTGGCATTGACATCATTTGAATTTGACAATCGACGGTTAAACTTACTGCATGCTTACAGTGCTAAAGAAGCTAAGCAAGTATTAAAAGATCACCCCAATATTGCGTTAGTGTTACTTGATGTTGTGATGGAAACCGATCAAGCAGGACTAGAATTGGCGAGTTTTATTCGCCAAGACTTAAAAAATCATAAAGTGAGAATTGTGTTACGGACAGGTCAGCCGGGTGAAGCGCCAGAACATCAGGTTATTCGTGATTTTGATATCAATGATTATAAAAACAAAACTGAACTGACGTCGGTCAAACTCTACACCACATTGTACTCAAATTTACGTTCATATCGCGACATAATCACGGTTATCGAAGGGAAATTAGCGTTAGAGCGACTTATTAAAGCATCTCGAGGCATATCTTCGCGTCAGGGAATTAAAGGATTTGTCCGTTTAACGGTTAAACAGCTCGAAGATTTACTCAATTTTAATGACGATGAACTTTATAGTTATGAGGCTGCGGTTTTCACTCGAGATATTGATGGTTTCAATCAGTTTATCTTTGAGAGTGGCCAAGGCGCGCCAAACAATCAGCAGCAAGTGTCGTTGGAATCCTTGCCAGATATTCAGCAAAACTTAATTAATCAGGCCACCAGTACCGGCAGCAACGCCTACCAAGCCCAACATTTTGTGCTGTTTTGTAATAGTGGCGATCTTAGTGTGTTTTTTTACGGTAAAATAGGCCATGAGCTAACAGAAACTGCTCAACATATTTTAAATATTTTTACCGAAAATTTAACCGCGATTGCTGAAAATATAAGATTGTACGAAGTGATCGACAGTAGCCAGAAAGAGCTCATTTATCGGCTCGGTGAAGTGGTTGAGTCGCGCTCAAACGAAACGGGTTATCATGTTAAACGTGTAGCGTACTATTCAGCTCTATTAGGCGAATTAATTGGCTTGCCTGAAGAGGAAATTTCTCTTATTCATATTGCCTCGCCGTTACATGACATTGGTAAAATAGCGATCCCTGATGCTATTTTAAATAAACCAGCCAAGCTTAATGCTGAAGAATGGGAAGTCATGAAAACGCATGCGCTGAAGGGTTTTAATGTCTTAAATGGCTCAGGGTTGGCTTTACTCGATGTTTCGGCCACTATCGCGTTAACTCACCACGAAAAATGGGATGGCTCTGGTTATCCTCGTGGCTTGGCTCACGAGCACATTCATATTTATGGTCGTATTACCGCGATTGCCGACGTTTTTGACGCTTTAGGCAGTGACCGTTGTTATAAAGTCGCTTGGCCGCTCGACAAAATTATTGAGCTATTTAAGGCCGAGCGAGGCAAGCACTTTGATCCGAGGTTAATTGATTTACTGTTGGCTAACCTCGATCGGTTTTTAGAGATCCGCGATAACTTTACCGACGAATTTACTGCTTGATTGTTCTTTCCTTCACAAACTTCGAATAGCGGACGATTTATCGTTCGCTATTCAACCTCCGTTGTTCTGCATTTTTTGAAATACCCACCTTGGTTAAAATAAGTGAAATATTTTTGTATATGTTTTGCTCGTGTAGGTTTATTGTATTGTTTTAACAGACTTAATTTAACAAATTACATCACCTAATTGCGAGCAGTTGACACTGTATTTACTCGTTACGCATGTTTTTATATAACTAAAAGGAATAAAAATTAATTAACTATTATTTTATGGGATAAGGAGGAGGGAGTATATTGGCCTTAGTCAATCATAGTCATTGGATCTAGTTAACTAAGATCCTTAATGACAGTGGCAACTTCATGGTCAAATTTTAGCGAGAGAGTACAATGAGTCAAGCAACCCTTACCCACCTGCAGCAACTTGAAGCGGAAAGTATTCATATTATCCGTGAAGTCGCTGCTGAATTTGATAACCCAGTAATGCTTTACTCAGTTGGTAAAGACAGCGCAGTAATGCTCCACCTAGCACGCAAAGCCTTTGCTCCTGGCAAAATTCCTTTTCCATTGCTTCATGTTGATACAACATGGAAGTTTCGTGAAATGATCGAGTTTCGTGACCAACAAGCGAAAAAGCACGGCTTTGATTTATTAGTTCATATTAACCCTGATGGTTTAGAAATGGGGGTCGGTCCTTTTACTCATGGTAGCGCCAAGCATACCGATATCATGAAAACCGACGGTCTAAAACAAGCATTAAATAAATATGGCTTCGATGCTGCCTTTGGTGGCGCCCGTCGCGACGAAGAAAAATCTCGCGCTAAAGAGCGAATTTATTCATTCCGCGATAAATTACACCGCTGGGATCCAAAAAACCAACGTCCTGAGTTATGGCATACCTATAATGGCCAAGTTAATAAAGGCGAAAGCATTCGTGTATTCCCATTATCGAACTGGACCGAACTTGATATCTGGCAGTACATTTATCAAGAAAACATCGATATTGTACCATTGTATTTAGCTGCAAAGCGCCCGGTTGTGGAGCGCGATGGCGTTAAAATTATGGTTGATGATGACCGGATGCCAATCGCAGAAGGCGAAGAAGTTAAACAAGAAATGGTTCGTTTTAGAACCCTTGGTTGTTACCCATTAACGGGCGCGGTTGAATCGACAGCGAGCACCTTGCCAGAAATTATTGAAGAAATGCTATTAGCCCGTTCATCAGAACGAGAAGGGCGCGTAATTGATTCCGATTCATCGGGTTCGATGGAGCTTAAAAAGCGTCAAGGGTATTTTTAATATCCCCGCGATGTAATCGAACCGCGAATGAGTTTGCGCAGAACAATATTTTAGGAATTGATAATGAATTCAGTAATAGAACAAGAAATTAAAGCAGTAGGCGTCGAAGCTTATTTAAACAAGCAGCAACATAAAAGCATGTTGCGCCTGTTAACCTGTGGCAGTGTTGATGATGGTAAAAGTACCTTAATTGGCCGCTTGTTACATGACAGCGCCCAAATTTATGAAGATCAGTTAGCGGCCATTAAAAAAGACAGCAAAAAAGTGGGCACCACTGGCGAAGAAATCGATTTAGCGTTATTGGTTGATGGCTTGCAAGCTGAGCGTGAGCAAGGCATTACCATTGATGTGGCTTATCGATACTTTTCGACCGATAAACGCAAATTTATTATCGCTGATACTCCTGGGCATGAGCAATATACTCGTAATATGGCAACCGGTGCTTCAACTTGTGATTTAGCCGTTATCCTGATTGATGCCCGTTATGGCGTGCAAACTCAAACGCGTCGCCATAGCTTTATTGCGTCGTTATTAGGGATTAAAAACTTCGTTGTTGCGGTTAATAAAATGGACTTAGTCGATTTTAGCGAGAAAAAGTACCATGAAATTCGTGAAGATTACTTAAGTTTTGCTGAAAAGCTTGGCCCACGTAATATTAGCTTTGTACCTTTGTCTGCGCTAAAGGGCGACAATGTGGTTAATGCTAGTACCGAGATGCCTTGGTATCAAGGTGAGCCGTTATTGGCCATCTTAGAGCACGTAAAGCTAGATAATACGGTATTTAATGGCGGCGCACGTTTACCCGTTCAATATGTTAATCGCCCTAATTTAGATTTTAGAGGTTTTTGTGGCACGCTAGCCGCAGGTACATTGGCGCCTGGTGATGTGATAACTGCCTTACCGTCTGGAAAAAGCAGTAAAATAAAGTCTATTGTTACTTTTGAAGGTGAACTTGAACAGGCTATTACTGGTCAAGCAATTACTGTGACACTCGAAGATGAAATTGATGTTAGCCGTGGCGATTTATTGGTCACGGGTACTTTGCCGCATTTGAGCGAAGGCGCTAAGGCCAAATTGGTCTGGATGGGCGAAACGCCATTGGTTGAAAATCGCCAATACGATTTAAAAATTGCGAGCAAGAAAACTCAGGTAACTATTGCGGCGATTGAGCATCGAATTAATGTCAATACCTTGGTCGAAGAGCCATGTGCTGAACTTAACTTAAACGAAGTTGCTAACGTTGAACTAAATTTCGCTGAAAAGTTAAGCTTTGACCATTACGATGATGTTCGTGATACGGGTGGTTTTATCTTGATTGACCGTTTAACTAACGTCACGGTTGCTGCTGGCATGATTTATCAGGCTGTAACAACAACCGAAAGTCAAACTACTGAATTTAGCGAGTTTGAACTTGATTTCAATCGTTTGGTACGCAAGCATTTTCCTCATTGGCAAGCGCTAGATATTAGTGCAGGAAAGGGGCAGTAAGATGTTGTCAATGTCAGCTGGAGTTATATTGATGCTGGCAGTGCTGGTGATCTTGTTAATTTCTAACAAGATCCGCCCAGCAATCTTATTTACCACCGCCATCGGCACCAGTTACTTGCTTGACTGGATAAGTCTTAAGCAAGTAATGGCCAATTTTACTAATCCGTCGTTGTTAACGCTAATTTTGTTATTGTTGGCTGCAGTGGCGATGGAAAAAACCGATATATTGCAAGCCATTGGTCGTCACCTTAATCAGAAAAATTTTGCTATGGTGATCACCAAACTTGGCTTATCAACGGCATTTTTGTCTTCGGTGACCAATAACTCGGCCGTGGTCGCTTCGCTCATTGGCGTATTAAAGCGTAATCAATACCATTCTCCCTCCAAGTTGCTATTACCTTTGTCATATACCGCAATTTTAGGTGGCACGCTGACGTTAATTGGTACTTCAACTAACCTGATCGTCAATAGCTTTGTGGTGGATGCTGGACTAAAGCCGATTGGCTTTTTTGATTTTAGCCTGATTGGGTTAGCGGTGGTTGGCTGTGGTTTAGTGGTTATTGTACTTTTTAGTGCCAGACTGCCCGACCGCTGCGCCGAAGTTGATACTGAGTTACCTTATTTGCTTGAAGCCGTTATCAGTACTGATTCCGTGATGGCAGGTAAGAGTGTTGAAGACAATCGTCTGCGCGCGTTACAGCGGCTTTATTTGGTCGAAATAGAACGTGATGGTCAGTTAATCAAGCCGGTGTCACCACAAGAGATGCTGCAAGTTGGCGACCGTTTAATGTTTGCTGGTGATACCCAAAGTTTGCATATTTTGCAAGAAATGGACGGCCTAGAATGGTTTGCTAAGTCTCACCTGAAAGGGCAAGCATTAGTTGAAGTAATCATTAGCCACTCGTCGGTTATCAATGGGAAAACGTTAAAGGAAAGCTGCTTTCGCCAGCGTTTCGATGCTGCTGTTGTCGCTATACGCCGTGGTCACGATAAATTAAGCGGTGGCTTTGGCCAAATTAAATTGCGTGCTGGTGATACCTTAATTTTAGTGCCTGGCAAGAAATTTCATCAAAATAGTGATATTTACCGCGAGTTTGTGATGGTTAGTGAGTCGGACGTTAGTGCCAGACTAGATACCAAGCAATCACGTGCTGTTGTGTTAGGATTTTTAGCGACCTTAGCCCTGTCACTGGTTGATTTAGTTCCGCTCACTAAGGGCTTGTTAGTACTGATTGTAGCTTTCATCTTGTTTGGGGTGATAAGTCTTGAAGAATTAAAACGTCGCTTCCCTTTTGAGTTAGTGGCGATTGTTGGCGCTGCGCTTGGTTTAGCTAATATTATGGTCGACAGTGGCGTGGCGCAAATGCTGGGCGATTTCTTGTTAACGGTGTTTAATGGTTGGGGCGTATTCGGGGCGTTTGTCGCGGTTTACGTGTTTACCTTAGTCCTAACTGAACTTATCACCAATAATGCGGCAGCAGCCTTGGCCTTTCCTATTGCCTATAGTTTAGCGATGAGTTACCAAGTCGACCCGCGCCCTTTTATTATGGCGGTTATTTTTGGTGCTAGCGCGAGCTTTATTTCGCCCTATGGTTATCAAACTAACCTAATGGTTTATAGTGCCGGAAATTACAGGTTCCGTGATTACTTAAGCCTTGGCGTTCCATTATCAATTGTATATTCTACCGTGGTGATTATTATGATCCCGTTAGTTTTCCCTTTTATTAAAGTAGCTTATTAGTGAGTATTGCATGAGTAACTCTCAAACAACCAACGGCATTGATGACCCAAATGTAGTGTGGCATCAGCATCAGGTCAATAAATCACAGCGCAGCGAGCAGAAAAAGCAGCGGCCATGTTTATTGTGGTTTACCGGCTTAAGTGGCTCGGGAAAGTCAACGATTGCAGGCGCATTAGAGTCAGCATTATTTGCTCAGGGCCAACATACCTATTTGCTTGATGGTGATAATGTTCGCCATGGTTTATGTGGTGACCTTGGTTTTACCGACAGTGATCGAGTTGAAAATATTCGCCGGGTGGGTGAAGTGAGTAAATTGATGGTCGATGCTGGATTAATCGTGCTAAGCGCGTTTATTTCACCGTTTAAAAGTGAGCGTCAAGTGGTGCGAGAATTACTTGAACCGCATGAGTTTATTGAAGTTCATATGGCGACATCTTTAGCGACGTGTGAATCACGTGATCCAAAAGGTTTGTATCAAAAAGCGCGCTCTGGCGAAATAAAAAACTTCACAGGTATTAGTTCAGAATATCAAGCGCCGGTTAATCCTGAAGTATTTATCGATACCGATAAGCTAAGCATCGCGCAATCAGTTGAGGTATTACTGAATTATCTACGCGAAGAAGGACATATAAAATGAAGGTAGCATGGCAACAACCCTTACTGGAAATAGCGCGCCAAGCGGGCGACGCTATTATGTCTTATTACCAAAATGATGGCACTAAAACTTGGATTAAAGCTGACGATAGCCCATTAACTCAAGCTGACTTAGCAGCTCATAATGTCATTGTTGATGGCCTTGCGTTGTTAACGCCTGATATTCCTGTGTTATCGGAAGAGTCGACTGAAATTTCATGGCAAGAACGCCAACCGTGGCAACAGTATTGGTTAGTTGATCCGCTTGATGGCACTAAAGAATTTATTAAACAAAATGGTGAGTTCACGGTTAATATTGCATTGATCGAGGATAACAAACCCGTGATGTCGGTTGTTTATGCACCGGCCTTAAAAAAGCTATATTATGCCAATATCGAACAGGGTTGTTTTTTAGTTGAGCCTGGCCAGGAACAGCTCAAACTGAGTTTAAATGTTAACGATCAGGTTGAGCTACCAATTCGAGTTGTCGGCAGTCGTTCTCATCCGAGTGAAGAGATGGCTCAGTTTAGTGGTCAGTTTGAGCAAGTTGATGTGATCCCGACCGGCAGTTCATTAAAGCTGTGTTTAGTCGCGCAAGGGCTTGCTGATATTTATCCCCGCTTGGGTCCAACCATGGAGTGGGATACTGCAGCAGGGCAGTGCATTGCACAATGTGCTGGCGCTAAAGTAACCCAATTAGACGGTGCACCACTGCTTTATAATGCGACGCAATCGCTTAAAAATACTTACTTTGTCGTTAGTCACCCCGCGCTGCCTTGGCAGGGTAACATTAACTAATTTTCAACTTCACGCTTGAGGTTAGTCAGGCCCAGTTCAAATGCTGGGCCTATTAGCATATCCATCGCTTGTGCTAGATAAAAACCAATAATTGGTATTTGCACCTCGCCTTCTAAGGTCCACTCAATCCTAACCATCTGACTGCTTAACACGATATAGTTGAGATGAGATATCGCTGGCATTTTGTCATCACCAAACCATAGATTGTAAATAATGCCAGTGGTTGGTGAACTGGCGATAAAGCTCAGACGACCGCCGCCACTGTCGTCAGTCCAATGCTGACTAGCCCCCACGCCGATGTGTTGGTTACCTAAGGTCACTTGAACTGAGGGTTCAAGTTCAAGCCAAGGACTCCAGCGAGGCCACTGGTTTAAATCGCCGACTAATTGATGAACCGATTGCGGGGTTGCTAGAATAGTTTGACTGCGCATTAGCCGATAATCTTGTGGCAGGAACAAGCCAACAAACAAAATTAATACTGCAAACCACATAACAATTCGAAACACTTTCATTAGCAAGCTCCATTGGGGGCGGGATCTGTCTTTAGTATAGACGAGCTAGATAAATTAACGTGCGCTATGGTTAGGTGACTCGAGATATGGTTATGAAACTTGAAGTATGGTCAGAGGTCGCGAATGGGAAAATAGCTTTTTACTATTATTTGAAGGTGTTGGTGCAGTTACAATAAGGACTGACATCATCAATAAGCTGATGATGTCAGTAATTAGCTGTTAAGCGAATACTTTTTCAAGTGGTGGTACAATTTGTTTTTTACGACTTAATACACCGTCAAGCCAAACTTTTCCAGCGACCGTTGCTTGACCAAAAGCCTGCTCAGCTAGTGCGTCGTTGTCGCTGATAACTAACAACTCAGAGCCTTCTTTCATGATGTCTGTTAACAACAACAGCACACTATGTTGGCCTTCTTCTTGTTTTAATTTAGCAATTTCAGCTTCTAGATCGGCTTTCATTTCGTCGAAAATAGCCAGATCGATAACTTCTAATTGGCCAATCCCAATTTTGGTGCCGTTCATATTAAAGTTTTTAAAGTCACGCATCACTAAATCACGCATCGGGGTATTTAGGACTGCCGATTTAACTTTGAACATGTCCATGCCCAATTCTTTAAAATCTTCAATGCCAGCAATGTCAGCTAACACTTCAACACAACGGATATCTGCGGTGGTACAAGTTGGTGATTTAAAGATAACGGTATCGCTTAAAATAGCGCATAACATCATGCCTGCGATATCTTTTGGAATTTCAACGTTATGGAAATCATACATCATCTTGATCACGGTATTACTACAACCTACCGGGCGGATCCAACATTCAAGCGGGGTATCTGATGTCAGATCACCTAATTTATGATGGTCGATAATCCCCAAAATTGTCGCTTGAGCAATATCATCAGGCGCTAAAGCGATATCTGAATGATCGATAATATATAAGCTTTCGCCCGCATAGCTTAGCTTTAGCTCTGGCACCGGGTAATTAAACTTATCTAAGATAAATTGAGTTTCTGGCGATAATTCACCTAAGCGTGCAGGGATTACGTCTTCACCGATTTGTGTTTTTAAATAGGCAAGCGCAATAGCGCCTACGATAGAATCTGAGTCAGGAACTTTGTGGCCTACAGCATAAACTGGCATATTTAACCTCTTGTTTGGTACCGTGCATTAAATTTGCCGGAATTGTGTATTGTTTTACTAGAATAACACATCGAGCCACTACCAATGCAATTAGCTATTGGTAATGGCTTAAGTGTTGCTTATTTTGTGATACTAGACGTGATTGCTATTTGTGACAGCTATTTATGACAGCTATTTATGGTAATCAAGACAGGTATTAACTTCATTCTTTGAACCTAAAATAACCGCAACCCGTTGATGAATTTGGGTCGGTTCTATTTCCATAATACGCTCGTAACCAGTCGATGACACGCCACCGGCTTGTTCCACTAAAAAGCTCATTGGGTTAGCTTCATACATTAAACGTAATTTGTATGGCTTTTCTGGGTTTTTGGTATCAGTGGGGTAAGTAAAAATACCGCCACGGGTTAATACGCGATGGACATCACCAACCATTGCGGCAATCCAACGCATGTTGAAGTTTTTATCACGCGTTCCAGTATCACCAGCGAGTAAGTCGGCAATATAGTGTTGCATCGCCGGTTGCCAGAATCGCTGATTAGACATATTAATGGCAAATTCTTGGGTGTCTTCACTGATGGTCATTTGCTCGTTTGTCAGCAAAAATTCGCCAATGGTATTATCAAGCGTGTATTGGCGAACGCCGTTGCCTGTGGTTAAAACCAACTGGGTTGACGGACCGTATAAAACGTACCCTGCGGCAACTTGCTGATGGCCAGGTTGCAGAAACATTTCTTCGTTAGCGCCGTTCATGCCTGCTGGCACTTCCATGATTGAAAAAATAGTACCCACTAAACTATTTATATCAATGTTTGACGAGCCGTCCAGAGGATCGAAACACACTAAATAGCGACCGCCGTCATTACCAGCGACAATAGTGTCTTCTTCTTCAGAAGCAATAGCGCGAACTAAATCAGACTCTAATAAGGTGTCTTTAATTAGCTGGTTAGATATAACATCTAACATCTTTTGGGTTTCACCTTGAATGTTTTCATCTAAGGTTGAACCTAAAATTCCGGCCAGTTCACCTTGATGAAGCCGAAAAGAAATTTCTTTGCACGAAGCCATTAAGGTATTAAGTAGCGAAATTAAATCTAAATCAACATTATCTTTTTTTAGTACGGGCACAAAGCGTTGCATCTGGAGATCCCAAGTTATGTTAAAAATTAAGTTATGTTAAAAATTAAGTTATGTTAAAAACAAAATATATAATAACACCATAACGGCATTGTTTTTAGCGCAAGTTTTTAGTTAATGACAAATAAAACTATTGTTTGGCTTCATATATGCAGTATATTTAATTACTTAGAATTTATATGAGCTAAATTGATGGGGAGCATTTTCGGTAACCATAGTTTAATTGGCCGACGTTTTATTGCATACACAGTTTTATTTAGTTCGAGTCTCGCCCTCATTTTTACCCTGCTTCAGGTGCAAGTTGGATATCAGCACGAGCTAAAAAAACACAAATTAAACCAAGAGCTTATTAAAAATAGTTTGATGCAAAGCTTAGCGCAAAGTGTCTGGACATTTGACGACGCCCAAATATATTCACTGCTGCAAGGCATGGTTAATATTCCGATGATTGAACGGGTATCTCTTAGTTTGCCCGATAACGTCAAATATAACGTCGGTCAGATCCAATCAAGTCAAATTGATGAATTGTACTTTAAAGTCACTTATGCTGAAAAAGTAAATAAAAATATAAAATTAGGTGACTTAACTGTCTATTCCAGCATGGACGATACTTATCTTTATTTAATCAAATATTCCGCGCTGATGCTTTTTTTTAACCTAACCAAAACCGGGTTAGTGATTGGTTTTATGTTTTTTTTGATAGACCGCTTAATTGGCCGTCATCTGTTTAAAATAAGTCGACATTTATATCATGTTAAAGATAACAATCACGCGATACCATTAGTCTTAAATCGTCGCCATTTTGTTGAAAATGATGAATTAGAACTAGTGGTTAAAGCACTTAATAACATGCAAAAAAATATCGATTTTGAGCGTGACAGAGCCCAACGAGAAGCGCAACGCCGTGAAGCATTACAGCAACAGATTATTGAGCAATCAGAACAGGTCTTGAGCTTGGAGCGTAATGTTGGTTTGGCAGAAATTGCAGGAACCTTAGCCGATGAGCTAAATCAACCGTTGCGCAAGGTACGTGATTACTCACAATTGTGCGGTAAAATGCTGCAAGAATCGGTCGTCGGCCCCGATGTTTTAGTTAATGTGATTGAAAAGTTGAACGAGCAAGCAACCGTTGCAACCGATATTTTGGCGCGCTCACAAAATGTTTTAATCAATACCCAGCCTACGCTACAGAGTATAGATATCAACCAAGTGCTCAACTTGGTGGTAAAGTTAGTCGATTATAACCTCAAAGACGCACAGGTAATGTTGATTCACCACGATCAGCATAATGAGTTATGGGTTATGGCGGATCAATTACAGCTAGAGCAAGTGCTGATCAACTTAATTCGTAATGCGATAGATGCGTTAATTGAGCAGCCGCAAGGGATCCGGTTGATTGAAATTACCACTTGGAGTGAGGAGGCAACTGTCTATATTAAGGTGGAAGATAATGGTACTGGTTTTAATGTCGACTCTGCCAGTGAACTGTTTAAACCATTTTTTACCACCAAACAGCAAAGCATTGGCATTGGTTTGAGTATTTCTCAAAATTTGATTGCGGCGATGAAAGGAACCATAAAAGCACGTAATCGACTTGAGCGTGGCGCTTGTTTCACCGTTTCTTTGCCACAATCGAGTAAGCAATTGTCTGAGCCGGTGAGTATAAAGTCGAACTTATTGACGAGTCGTTATTGAGCCGTTTAGCGTTTCGCTCGTCACATATTTTATGAAAATCGTTTAACTTCGGCTACAATAGCGGCATTATTTAGCCATAGAGCCATTATTTTGCCAAAATTTTTAACTAATATATTGATAGCTTGTACAATATTGATAACTGCCGGATGTTCAACAATAGGGCAAGATCAAACCAAGTTAACAACGCCAATGGCTAATCAATCACCCCATGACACTAAAATGGTCCGTGATGTCAGCGAACAGAACATCGTAGTTGCACCACAATTGCCGCAAAAAATTACGCCAGTAACGAGTAAAAAATTAAGCCCACAGCAAGTTGATAATTTGTGGTTACGCGTTGCAATGCAGATGCACATGGACCAGCCAAACAATAAGAAAATTACGGCTCAGCGTAAGTGGTATTTAAAGCATCCAAGCTACTTTAACCGAGTCTCTAAGCGAGCTGAACCCTTTTTATATATGATTGTTGAGCAACTTGAACAACGCGGTATTCCGCTTGAACTTGCGTTGTTACCCATTGTTGAAAGTGCGTTTGATCCCTTCGCATATTCACATGGTCGCGCGTCAGGCATGTGGCAAATTATTCCAGGAACCGGCAAGCGATTTGGCTTGGCCCAAAACTGGTGGTATGACGGCCGTCGTGATGTGCCCGCATCAACCAAAGCGGCTTTAGATTACTTGGAATATTTAAATCGTTTTTTTAAAGGAAATTGGCTGCATGCGATTGCGGCGTATAACTCAGGTGAAGGCCGGGTTAATCGGGCAATAAAAAAGAATCGTAAAGCGGGCAAACCAACCGATTTTTGGTCATTAGACCTGCCAAAGGAAACAAAGGATTATGTGCCAAGGTTATTGGCATTAGCGCAAATTCTAAAAGATCCAGCGCAATACAATCTACAATGGCCGACGATAGACAACCACGCTGTCGTCAGTTTGGTCGATACCAAGTCACAAATCGATCTTGGGTTTGCGGCCAAAATTTTAGACATGGAGCTTAACGACCTACACAAATTAAACCCGGGAATTAATCGTTGGGCAACCGCCCCTAATGGCCCGCATGTTTTGCTTATACCTAAAGATAAAGCACACCACTTTAAGCAGCAACTTAATAAAACAGCCAAGTCGCAACGCGTAAATTGGGTTCGTTATAAAATTAAAGCCGGTGATAGTCTTGGTTTGATTGCACAAAATCATCAAACCACGTTGGCGGCGATAAAAGATGTTAATCAGATTAAATCAAGCAACATTCGCGCTGGTAAGTATTTACTTATTCCGATTTCAGCCAATAAGCTAACCGACTACAAACTGACTTCTAATGCACGATTAGCCACTAAACAGGCTAAAAACAGAAGCGGCAACAAGTTAAGCCATGTGGTGAAAGCTGGCGATAATTTTTGGGATTTGGGACGTAAATATAAAGTAAATCATCGTTCTATCGCTAAATGGAATGGCATGGCACCTAGAGACCCATTGCGTTTGGGCCAAAAACTGGTGATTTGGACCAAGCAAGCGAGCAAACGCAATAATAGTAGCAGTAGCGCCATTATGCGCAACATTACTTACAAGGTTCGCAGTGGCGATTCAATTGGGCTGATTGCCCAAAAGTTTAGCTTAAAGATAGCCGACGTGATCCGTTGGAACTCATTGCAGAATAAAAAGTATTTACAACCGGGGCAGAAACTAAAGCTAAAGATTGATGTAACTCGCACCAATTCATAGTGGTTTATACCAATTCCGATAATTAACTGATCATTCTTAACGGTTAAAACAAATGATAACCGCGTTATTTATTTTCTATGTAGAATGACTACAGACGTAAATAAATGCCTTGTTCTCATCCGTTTACCCTCGTAAATAAATTGGCCACTAATTTAACGGAATTGGTATTATACCAATACAATAAATCAATACGGCTTGAGAAATTGAGCTGAATACGATAAAAAAGCCGCTAGCAGGATCCTGCTAGCGGCTTTTTTGTTGGCTTAGGCATGGCGTTTAAACTGTGGTACCGGGGTTAAATAAGCTGGGCGTGCTGATTTTAAATAATGGATATCATCATAACTTGGCTTGCCCTGAGGTAACTTTAAACGCTGCTTACTCAAATATGGGCGAGCATTATGGGAAATCATTAACTCAATTTCGCTAGTGCCTTGCTCGCCTTGGCGCGTTTGGCTGTAATAATCTATTGGCATTAGAATGCCTGAGCTAACTAGACTTTTGACATCAGATTCATCACTTGGCAACCATAAGGTGGTTTTACGCTGTAAAAAGAACTCGCGCAATACCGCACGTTCGCCACTGACTAGGGTTTTGATTCTATTTTCAATTTGCTCAACTTGTTGATTCTCTAAACTACTGGCTCTTAGTTGTTTCAGTCCCGAGCTAACAATATCAATCAACAGATAACTTGAGCTAACGATAAAAAATATTCCGACAAAATGGGCATACTTGTCGACCATATCGTTTAGTTTTAATACCGCACCGATATTTGTTGGTACGAACAGGATTAAGGCGCTAGCTATTGCCAGCCACAGCATACCGTGGAATAGGTAATGAGACGGTTGTTTGATAGACTGATCTTTCCACATAATAAACCCCAAATGACAAGAAATTGTCACGTAATTAAATTCTTATTGATAATAAGCAATATTTGTTCCTATTTTTGGTTTCGTAATAAATAAATACTTAATTCATTATTTAACTGATTGTTTTATGCATTATTTTATTGGTTACTTATCGTGGTTAACGACACGAATTTCAATTCCTTGATCTGATTTTCCCCGCTGAAAGCGGCAACGTTGTGCCTGAATTTTTCTGCAGTGAGCTGACTTGAGCGGCAAATTTTAATTTCAGTGATAGCGACAGCTGGTTCGCGGTTGGTAAATGTGGTGAATGTTAAGTGTCTTTATCATTTTTTGTGTGAATGCCTGTTATTGGTCAAACGAATGTATGAATATAAAATACACTTTATTTATCTTTAATAACAGTTGGTTATGTTTTTGGTTTTGTTCTGTCTGACATGGTTTTCCAGATGGGCGTACATCGCTTTTTAAGCCAAGACAGGCTATTATTTTTAGATATTCATCACAATAAATTTGAGGTTTTACATGACGCAGCGTATTAATGTCGGCGAACTAAATGTCGCGCAGAGCTTATTTGATTTTGTTAATCACGAAGCCTTACCAGGACTAGGACTTGACCAGCAAAACTTTTGGTTGGCTTTTTCGAAACTAGTCACACAGTTAGCGCCTCGAAATGCGCAGTTATTAGCAAAGCGTGAGTTATTACAGCACCAAATAGATCAATGGCATCAAGAAAATGACTATGATTTTGCTGCGTACAAAGCCTTTTTAGCGCAAATAGGCTATTTGTTACCTCAAGCAGATGACTTTAAAATCACTACCAGCAATGTTGACCCTGAAATGGCGACAATGGCAGGACCCCAGTTAGTGGTGCCGGTGATGAATTCACGATTTGCACTTAATGCCGCCAATGCGCGTTGGGGCTCATTGTATGATGCGCTATATGGTACCGACGCCATTAGCGAAGCCGATGGTGCTGAAAAGGGCACAGCTTATAATCCGGTACGTGGTAATAAAGTCATAGCGTTTGGACGTCAATTGCTCGATACATCAGCCCCGCTGATTAATGCGAGCCATAAGGATGCGGTAAGTTATCAGATAATTGATGGTGGCTTAAGCGTTAAGCTGACCAACAATGAGTCAACCACTTTAGCTGAGCCAACGCAGTTGGTTGGTTTTAATGGTGACGCAGCAACGCCAACGGCTATTTTATTAAACAAAAACGGCTTGCACTTAGAAGTGGTGATTGACGCAACCAGTCAAATTGGCCAAACCGATAAAGCAGCGGTTAGTGACATTTTAGTCGAAGCGGCATTAACCACTATTATGGATTGTGAAGATTCAATTGCTGCTGTCGATGCAGCCGATAAAGTGACGGTATATCGTAACTGGCTTGGATTAATGAAAGGTGATTTAACCCAGGAGATGACCAAAGGCGGTCAAAGCTTTACCCGTACCTTAAATAGTGACCGCCACTATAACGATCCACAAGGCAACGACATTAGCCTTAAGGGTCGTAGTTTGATGTTTGTCCGTAATGTTGGCCATTTGATGACCAACGAAGCGATTATAGATAATGCTGGCAACGAAGTGCCTGAAGGTATTTTAGATGCCATGATCACCTCATTAATTTCGTTGCATGATGTTCAGGGCAATGGCCGTTTTAGCAATACCACAACCGGATCTATTTACATTGTTAAGCCGAAAATGCATGGCCCCGAAGAAGTGGCATTTGCTAACGACTTATTTAATGCGGTTGAAGACATTTTAGGCGTGGCACGTTTTACGATTAAAATGGGCATTATGGATGAAGAGCGCCGAACCACGGTTAACCTAAAGCAATGTATTGCTGCTGCAGCGCAACGCGTCGTGTTTATTAATACTGGCTTTTTAGACCGCACTGGCGATGAAATCCATACTTCAATGGAAGCTGGACCGATGATCCGCAAAGGCGAAATGAAAGCGGCTCCTTGGATTAGCGCGTACGAAAACTGGAATGTTGATACCGGACTTGCTTGTGGTCTTAGTGGTAAAGCGCAAATAGGTAAGGGCATGTGGGCGATACCGGATCAAATGGCCAATATGTTGGAGGTGAAAGTTGCGCATCCTTTAGCAGGTGCAAATACCGCTTGGGTACCTTCACCAACGGCAGCAGTATTACATGCACTGCATTATCATCAGGTCGATGTTTTTGCGCAGCAGCAGCAATTAATGCAACGGGAAGTCGCTAATATTGATGATATATTGTCGATTCCGCTGGCGACTAATCCAAATTGGACCAGTCAAGAGATTGAGCAAGAACTCGACAACAACGCGCAAGGTATTTTGGGCTATGTGGTGCGTTGGGTCGATGCTGGCATTGGTTGTTCAAAAGTACCAGACATTAACAATGTTGGCTTGATGGAAGATCGCGCAACCTTGCGAATTTCATCTCAGCATATGGCTAATTGGCTCCATCATGACATTTGCAGTAAAGAGCAAGTGCTGGCGTCGATGAAAAAGATGGCACTCGTGGTGGATAAGCAAAACAGTGGTGACCCAACGTACCAAGCAATGGCAACTGATTTTGAAAATAATATTGCGTTTCAAGCGGCTTGCGAATTAGTGTTTGAAGGACGAAAGCAGCCAAGTGGTTACACTGAACCTGTGTTACATCGCTGCCGAATTCAAGCTAAAGCTGCGCAGTAATAGCGGCGAGTAACCACAATGAGATGGCCCGTGAAGTCAATTTATCACGGGCTTTTTTATTGTTGTAATCAAAAGTGCTTATTGCACGCTTAAGTGACAAACTGACGGGCCCACTCGCTTTCGCTATACAAATCTTTAGTTGATTCAAGTCGATCAACAAAGGTTAAGCCGTCAAGGTGGTCGAGTTCGTGTTGAAATATTCGGGCTACAAAACCACTGTAATGGCGGTTATGCGCTTGGCCATGCCGGTCAAGGTAGCTAACTTCAATTTGATTATACCTTGGCACCAGTCCACGTAAGGCCGGCACACTTAAGCAGCCCTCCCAATCTTTTTGCTGTTGCTCACCAACGCTGACTAGGCGGGGATTAATCATTACTGTCGGGCTCATTAAAGGCGCGTCAGGATAGCGAACATTGGGACGTGAACATACGACAAAGATCCGTTTACTGTGGTGGACCTGTGGGGCTGCAATGCCGACGCCATCGAGCGCAACCACGGTGCTTAACAAGTCGTCGATTAATTGTTGAATATCGTGATTCGCTATCTTGGTGACTGGTTGCGCTATTTGGCGTAAAACAGGGTCGCCTAATTTAGCAATAGGTAACTGATTTTGCATAAAAGTTCTGTCGTTAGCTGAGTGGTTTTTGACCATATCATCATTGCGCAAATTTTGTTACCACTAAAGTTAATATGAACATTAGCAGTACAATTGATACTATAACCACCATTAGATTATTTACCCGAGGATTATCCGTTGCAGTTTCAGGACAAACAAGTATTACTATTTGATTTAGATGGCACTTTAGTTGATAGCGCGCCTGATTTAGCGCTGGCAATTAACGATATGTTAGGGCAGTTGGGACGTGAAACTTTCAGTGAGCAGACCATTCGTAATTGGGTTGGCAACGGCGCTCAAGTATTAGTTCAGCGTGCATTAGCTGGCAATGCCGATAGTTCGATTAACGTCGAACCGCAAATGCTTGAATCGGCGTTAGCACTATTTTTGGCCAGTTACCGAGCCAATGTTTGTGTTACAACGGTCTTATATCCAGGGGTACTAGAGACGCTAAAGTTACTCAAATCACAAGGTTATCGTCTGGCTGTCATTACCAATAAACCTGAATGTTTTATTGCACCAATTCTTGAAGGTTTAGCAATTAATCATTACTTTGAACTGATTATTGGTGGCGATACGTTAGCGAAACGTAAACCAGATCCGTTGCAGCTGCAGCATGCGTGTCAGCAGCTTAAAGTCAGCCATGAGCAATGTGTGATGGTCGGAGATTCTAAAAACGATATTTTGGCGGCTCAGGCGGCTAACATGCAATCGGTTGGCTTAACTTATGGTTATAACTACGGGGAAGATATTGCGATATACCAGCCCGATTTAGTGCTGCAAGATTTTGCGCAATTAAGCACTGCCCTACCATGTACTGCCGGAGCGCTCAATGGCCAAATTTAATAAAAAGCAGCCAGTGTCTGAAGAAGTTGTTAACGACGCACTGGCCATGGCTAAAGCGACCCAAAAACCGGGCCAAACCAAAGAGCAAACGAAGTTAATTGCTCAAGGCATTCAAAAAGGCATTGAACAATATAAAAAGCAGCACAAAGTGAAAGTGCGTCAACAAGACAAACAGCGAAAGAAGCGTCAAGAGCCCAGTGCTGAGGCCGCTGCTGAAGAACCAATCGTTGTCACCAATTCAACGAGCTGGACGCCTTGGATATTGCTAGGCTTATCTTGGCTTGGTTTTGCGCTAACTATTTGGCTTAAGCCTGGAGCTAATTAATGTTGTGGATCTTCTTCACTTTATTCGCGGCATTTATGCAGTCTTGGCGAAATGCATTTCAGAGTTTTCTCAGTAAAGAGGTCAAAGTAGCGGGGGTTACACTGGCCCGGTTTATATGGGCTAGCCCATTGGCTGTTATATACCTTGGCGCTTTATATTGGTGGCAACCCGCGCAACTGCCAGACTTTAATGCTAAGTTTTTGCTGTTAATTGGCGGTGCCTCGTTGGCACAAATTCTAGCAACCGCATTAATGGTTCGGTTATTTAAGCTTAATAATTTTGCAATTGGCGCTGGGTTGGCTAAAAGTGAAGCGATAGTCGCGGCTATTTTAGGCACAATATTTTTCGGTACGTCATTAACCTTGCTTGGCTGGGGCGGCGTATTGGTTGGTGGTTTTGCTATTTTACTGATGAGCAGTAATAAAGCTGGCGGCCTACGAGGTTTGTCGTGGCAAACCTTTTTACTTGGCATTGCCTGTGGCACCGCCTTTGCGCTAACCTCGTTGTGGGTGCGCGAAGCGAGTTTAACCCAAGATTTACCGGTATTACATCGTGCTGCTTGGGTTTTATTGCTGGTTATTTCACTGCAAACGATTATTTTACTACTGTACTTGGCGGTTAAAGACCGCGCGACGATTAGCGCCTTATGGCAACGACCAAAATTAACCATACTTACCAGTGTAACTAGCTGTTTAGGTTCAATTGGTTGGTTTAGTGCGATGTCAATTCAGGCAGTGCCCTATGTCAAAACGCTCGGTCAGGTTGAGGTGTTTTTTATGATGCTGATAACGACCTTTTGGCTTAAAGAAAAGGTCAAAATAAAAGACGGCATAGGTTTAATGCTCATCGCACTGGCAGCGACTATGGTGATGTGGACCTAATTGTTATTAGCAGCCACTTTACGCTTAAAATCACTAAGTACGACCTCTAAAGCGTCGATGGCTAGTTGGTCATCGACTTGATTTGATTCAAGTAATTGAATTAAATCAACCGCTAACTGGATATGCGGCGCCGCTTGTTCGAGTGTTGAAAGGTCGGACTTGGTATGTTGGGGCATCGAAGTTCTCATGTTATTTTTTATAGCGTGATACTTTACCCGTTTCAAGCAGTTCTATTTTTTGCTCGATAAAGTAAATCGCTTTGCGGCATTGGCCGAGGCGCTGATGTAACTTTAAAATTTCTTGCTGGCGTGTCAGTTTTTCTTTGATCGGACAAAGGGCTAATTGCTGTTCAAGCTGATTAATTTTCACTTCAAACTTTTGCTGATAGTCGTGATGTTTCGACAGCTCTTGGTAGAGCGAGACACTATTAGACATCACGTTTTGAGCCAGCCAATTAAAACCACTGCCTTGGCGTTGCTGTTTTTTAATCGCGACTTTTTTACGGGTCGCTTTGTCTTGTTGGTAAGAGCTATTGCGTTGTTGTTGGCTGGTCAGCGCTTTGCGAATTGCCTGACATTGATCGACCAGCTTATTGCATTGATACTGTAATAAGCTGGTCGGTGATTTACTCAAGGCTAGTTTTCGAACGTCATCAAGTAATAAGAAGCTTTCACTGACATAATCACTGAGATGCGGCGATCTCGATTTAAATAATTTATCATTAAACAGTGGTCGATGGGCTAAGCTCGGAATTTTACTTTTTTGATCATAACTCGCTGCTTGCTGGGCTAATTGCGTCAGCAGTTGATCAATTTCGCCCAGTTGCTTAATCAAAACCAAGCATTCCATGCCAGTTTGGCACTGATCACCAAAACGACGATAATAAAGAGCGGTCGAATCAACTTACCACCAAATTTGATCGCGGTCTGAGCGCCAATATAAGCGCCTATCATCAAAAAACCACCCATCAACAAACCGAGTTCATAATCTACCTGGCCCAAGATCATAAAGGTTAATAAGGCCGTGGCATTACTCACAAAATTCATGGTGCGGGCAACGCCGCTGCTGATTAGTAAATCAAACTTGTGGAGAATTTGGGTTGATACGGTCCAAAATGCGCCAGTGCCGGGACCGGCAAAACCATCATAAAACCCTAAAATTACCCCTTGTGCTCGCTGTTTGAATTTGAACTTAATGCAGTCTTTATCAATTTTAGTATCAATGGTTTGGCCGGGCTGTTTAAACAAGGTATAAATAGCCGTGCTGATAATAATCAGTGGCAATATTTTTTCTAACCAAGCACCAGATACCAAAGAGACCGCAACAGCGCCTAATAAGGCGCCAATAAAGGTCGCAATAATACAGGGCAACCACATTTTTGGGTCAAATAATTTGTTACGGTAAAAGGTAAAACTAGAGGTTGCAGTGCCAAAAGTTGAAGCTAATTTATTGGTGCCCAATACCATGTGAACTGGCAAACCAGAACTGAGCAACGCTGGCACAGTTAATAAACCACCGCCACCAACAATGGCGTCAATAAATCCTGCGACAAACGCCGCGCTGGCTAAAATGATTTCCCACGGGATATTTGCTAATAATTCAAACATTAAGACACTTATTTGGCATATTTAATTTATGACTCGATGGTTAATTTGTAAGGGGGTAGCGAGTTAATGAGCGATTTTCCATAGCGTTTTGTCACTAACCGACGGTCTAAGATGGTAATGGTGCCCTGATCTTGTTCATTACGCAATAAGCGTCCGCAAGATTGAATTAATTTACGTGATGCATCCGGCACCGTTAAGATTAAAAAGGGATTGCCGTTTTTACTTTTAATATATTCGGCATGTGCTTGCTCAACGGGTGAGTTTGGCACTGCAAAAGGTAATTTGGTGATGATTAAATTCGTTAGGTAAGCACCGGGTAAATCAAGTCCTTCTGAAAAACTACTGGTGCCAAATAATATACTCGGCAGTTTGTTGTCGCATTTATCTTTATGCAGCGTTAGCAAGGCGTTGCGTGAGGCTTCGCCCTGAACCAGCAACGACAAATTATGTTGTTGGCGTAAATCTTTAGCGACCTGATTCATTTGTCGATACGATGAAAACAGAACGAGGGTCGCCATTTTGTCGACCACGCGGCGTTTTATCTCACCGACTAGCTCGTTGCCAAATGCGCTATCACTGGGTTCTGCGGCAATATTAGCAATAATTAATTCGCTATTATTTTGAAAATCAAAGGGCGATAATAATTTAATGTATTGGGTGCCATCATTGGTTCTTAGCCCGGCTGCTTTTCTAAAATTGTCAAAAGAGTCCAGTGCTAATAGGGTCGCAGAGCATAAAATGGCGCCGTGGGCCTGACTCCATAATTTATCTTCGAGAAAGTAGCCGACTTCAATCGGCGCGGCGCGGACAAAATATTCATTTTTGGCCGGATCAGTTAATTCGATCCAGCGGACCATCGGCGCACTTTTGGCCGAGGTTTTAAAGCTAAGCATTTGCCACAGTTTGGCTTGGTTTTCCATCCGGTTAAGGTTAGTGCCTATGTCGACAAGCAAGGGCTCTATTTGCCACGGGCTAATTTGGCCGTCTTTGTAGGCTTCTAAAATTAACTGGTGGATTTTATTAAGCTGCTTTAGCCCTGATTTACTCGAATTTAAGGTGTTTTCAGCCAAAGTTAGTAATGAGTCGGGTAAAACACCGTGTTCGAACCGATGGCGGCGCTCTTCGTTATTAAATAATTGGCTGTTGGCATTTAACCACTGAGCAATCAGTTTTAAATCACTGGCCAGTTCGTTACTGTGATCGGCCAGTTTCATTATTGGGCTAATCAGTTGCTGGGTTTTAACTACGGTTGATATTTTCTTGGTCATTAAATCGAGTTTTGATAACCACTCGATAGTCGACAGTAATGATGACGACGCGCTGGAAAAGCTGCGCGCTTGTTCTGGCAAGTGGTGCGCCTCATCGATGACATAAAACATTGAATCGGGTTCGGGTAAAATAGTGCCACCGCCGAGTTCTAAATCGGCTAATAATAAACTGTGATTAACGATGATAACGTCGAGCTTGTCGATAATGTCCCGGGCTTTGTGAAAAGGACATTGGCGATGCGCCGCCAGTTGTTTGTTACAGCTAAATTTGTCACTGGCTATTTGTTGCCAAATTAAGTCGTTAATTGGGATTGGCCAGCTATCGCGTTCACCATCCCATTTTTTATCAAGCCAAGCCTGCCATAATTTTTCAATTAACTTTAAGTCAGCAGCTGCAGGTTGTTGCGGCCAAAGCATCGCGGTGTCCGAGGCTTTGGTGTCGGCAATGAGTTCGAGCTTGCTGGCACAAATATAGCGTTGACGGCCTTTGACCACACCAAAGCTAAATTCGAGCCGACTATATTGGCGAAACATCGGTAAATCTTTGGTCAATAACTGTTCTTGCAGCGCTACGGTGGCGGTTGAAATACACAGTTTTTTACCGCTCGACAACGCTAGCGGAATAGCGCCTAACGAATAGGCTAAAGATTTACCCGTGCCAGTACCTGCTTCGATCACCCCAATTCTGCGGGTTTTGTCGTACTCACCAGCCAAGGTTTTAGCGATTTCAGCGACCATGTAATTTTGCTCTTTACGTGACACAAAGTTTGGAATTTCGTCACGAAAACTTTTAAAGCAAGCTTGAATTGTTTTTTTTACGGTGGCCGACAGCATGCAGATACTTAATTTAAAGAAACAGACGCAGGAGCATAGCAATGATGCGGGACTAAAGCTATGTGATGTAGTGAGGCTTGCGCATTGCTTCTCAATATACTTTTTGCCGACAGTCACAATAATCGCGAGTCAAAGCTGGCCAGTGACAGCTTGTTGATAATTTAGTTACAGCGCCGTTGCGCTTAAATAATGCACAAGAAGTGAGTTGGTTATGGTTTTAATTTGATCCAGATGAATAATTTAAGCCAAAAACTATTATTGCGTATTGTTCTCGTTCGCGTTTGGGTGTATTTTGTGGCTCTATAATTAAGATGATGAATATGTGGCAATTTAAACGGCCGGCGTCGACGCCATAAGCCAAGTTTAACTGCTTAAACGACGAACACTAATTAAGCCGTCGCTTGATAATAATCTAGAACAATTTCCGCGGTGATTAATGACGCTAAGTCGAGGTTAATTATCGCAATAATAAATTTGGTTGGGAATTATGTCCAAGTTAAATCGAAAAATGAATATTAGGCTCGCAGCGGCGAGCATTGCTGTGATGGTTACTTCAACGGTGTCTGCAGCCCAAAGTCTTGAGCAGGTCCAACGGACTGACCGCACGATTGCGCAACGCGCACAAGCATCGCAGGTCAAGGTCGATAAATTATTTGACCAGACTCAGAACTTATTGAACGATTACCGCCAAGTGGTTAGCGAAACTGACGCTTTACGCGCTTATAACGATTATGTTGCGGCATTAGTGGCCGATCAGCAGCTTAAATTAGCCGGTATTAGTGCCGACATTGACGGCATCGATAAAACGCGTCAAGGCCTGGTGCCGTTAATGCTTAAGATGATTGATAGCATCGATGAATTTATCGCGTTGGACTTGCCGTTTGAGCGCCAAGAGCGCAGCGATCGCATTAGTTACTTACGCCAGATGATGCTTGACTCTAATGTCAGCACCGCCGAAAAATATCGCAAGGTGTTAGAAGCTTACCAAATTGAAATGGATGCCGGTCGATTCTCGGTGGTCAGTCAAGGCAAGCAGTTAATCGACGGCGTGCAGCTGACAGTGAATAGCTTGCAAGTTGGCCGTATCGCTTTAATTGCCCAAACGCTCGATAGCCAAAAAACCTGGTTATGGAACCGTGAACAAAAAGCGTGGCAAGTGCTTGATGATTCTTGGCGCCGACCAATCCGTGAAGCTATTTCTGTGGTACGTAAAGACAAATCTCCTGAATTAATTCTATTACCGATTGCTGTCGCGACGGAGACTCAACCATGAAAAATATAACGACATTTTTGATGCTGGCAGTACTTGCCATGACCTCTTCGATGGCACAGGCCAACAGTGCATCGCAAACGTTAGAGCAGTTATTGCAGCAAGTTAAGCGTGAGCGGGTATCCGAAGCCCGGATTGATAAAAAACGTGAATCTGAATTCAGCGCCCAAAAAGCCGATAAACAAGCATTGCTTAGGAGCGCCAAAAAACAACATTTGGCCGAGAAAGCGCGTGGTAAAAGCTTATTAGCCCAACATGCGGCGAACGAACGTCAGATGGTCCAACTTGAAGCCGATTTAGTGTCAGCGCAAGGCGATCTCAAAGAAGCGTTTGGCGTGGTTCGTGGCGTTGCTGGTGATGCCGCAGGTATTATTGCCGATTCAGTTATTTCGGCCCAATATCCTGGCCGCGCCCAAGAGCTAGCCGCGATTGGCCAGCGTAAAGAATTGCCGACCTTAGTTGAGCTTGAAAACTTGTGGTTTGCGTTGCAAACGGAAATGACCGAATCGGCCAACAACAGTAAATTTAAAGTGACGGTCGCTGATGTAACAGGTAACTCTGCGTTGACCCAAGTTACTCGAATTGGTGCGTTTAATTTACTGGGCCAAGACAAATATTTGATCCGCCGTGGTGACGAAGTTGCCGAATTGGCACGTCAACCCGACAGCCATAATGTCGCGACTATTGCGCCATATTTAGCGGCAGGTTCGGGTTATCAGGCGCTGTACGTTGATACTACGCGTGGTGGTTTGCTCAATTTATTGACCGGACAAGCAACGCTTGAAGAGAAGTACTATCAAGGTGGTACGGTTGGTTATGTCATTACCGGGGTGTTGTTGCTGGGCTTATTGATTGCCATTGAGCGAATTATTACCTTAGGCCTGATTGGCGCCAAGGTTAAAAAACAACTGCGCAACCCAAGCCAACCGGGTGATAATCCACTGGGACGTATTTTGAATGTTTATCATAGTGCTACTGGTACGGCGGTTGAAACCTTAGAATTAAAACTCGACGAAGCGATCTTAAAAGAGATCCCACGCATTGAGCGCGGTATTTCATTAATTAAGGTTTTTGCAGCCATTGCGCCAATGCTTGGTTTGCTTGGTACGGTAACCGGCATGATCGGTACCTTTCAAGCAATTACGTTGTTTGGTACTGGTGATCCGAAAATGATGGCGGGCGGGATCTCGACGGCGCTGGTTACCACCGTGCTTGGCTTGATTGCAGCTTTACCCTTAATGCTGATTCATGCCGTGGTGTCGGGACGTTCTAAATCATTACTGCATATCATTGAAGAGCAAAGCGCTGGTTTAGTGGCGGCACACGCAGAGCGGGAGTCGCGTTAATGACGTATTACCTGATGGGCCTGTGGGGATCTATCAGGGATTTCATGGCGACCGGCGGCGATGTCTTGCTGTTGGTGGCTATTACGTTGTTCCTGATGTGGAGCTTAATGCTCGAGCGTTATCTGTATTTACGGCTTGATTTTCCGAAAGAGATGCAACGCATTATTAGTGATTGGCAGGCCAGAGAAGATACCAGCTCTTGGTACGCTCAGCAGATCCGCCAAGCCTGGATATCTCAAGCGAATCAAAAACTAAACCGTGGCATGTTAATCATTAAAACCTTGGTTGCCATTTGTCCAATGATTGGTTTGCTTGGCACCGTGACCGGCATGATCAGTGTGTTTGAGGTCATGGCGACCACAGGTACTTCTAATGCCCGATTAATGGCGAGCGGGATCTCTATGGCGACCATGCCGACGATGGCCGGCATGGTCGCTGCCTTGTCTGGGGTATTTTTTAACGCGCGTTTATCCGCACAAATTAAAGTCGCTAAAGAGCGCTTAGTGGACAGTTTGCCACATCATCAAAGAGAGAAATAGTTATGGCCCGTAGACGTCACCAAGCCAGCGATGAAGTCGAAATTGATATGACACCGATGCTCGATATCGTGTTTATTATGCTGATCTTTTTTATAGTCACGACCTCTTTTGTTAAAGAATCAGGTTTTGATGTCAACAAACCACAGGCGCAACAGGCCACCAAAAAGAAATCGGCCAATATCTTTATCGCCATTGACAGTGCTGGCCGAGTGCATATGGAAAAGCGAGTGGTTGATATTAAACGGGTACGCGCCAATATTGAACGAATGTTAGCGGAATCGCCGGAAGCCGCCGTGATGATTCAGGCTGATATTGAGACTAAACACGGCATCGTGGTTCAGGTGATGGATCAAGTGAAAGCGGCCGGGGTCGACAAGCTGATGGTTGCGGCAGAGGAAGGGTAAATGTTAAGAGCTAGTATTGCCATTTTACTTGGCGGCGCTGTTACCTTTGGTCTATTCGCTTTTATGGCATTTTTAGTTAACTCTGATGGCCAGCGGTTGCAAGCGGGCTCAAAGTCGGCGCCTTTGGTGATCAATCAAGAGCAGCAAGAAACCAAGGTCAAAAAAACCAACCGATTGAAACCAAAACCACCTGCGCTGCCTAATAAGCCACCGCCACCAATGCAGATAAAAAGCGAGAGTAATCAAGCGCAGGTTAAATTAGCGCTTAATTTACCGGCGGTTAATATTCGCCATGGTATTAGTGCGGGTCTTAGTGGCCCTGTTTTAGGCCAAGATGGCGATGCCACGCCGATTGTGCGAATTGATCCGCGTTATCCGATGAAAGCGAGCAGGGCAGGTAAAGAAGGTTATGTTATTTTAAGTTTTTCGATTAATAAGCTCGGTGGCGTTGACGATATTCAAGTGATTGAAGCCAAACCTAAGCGCTTGTTTAGCAAAGCGGCGCGACGGGCACTAAAACGTTGGAAATATAAACCTAAGATAGTCGACGGCCAGCCGCAAAAACAACTGGGTCAAACCGTGCGGCTCGATTTTGTACTCGAAAAGCGGGGATCGTAGATGTTAAATATCCCAACTAAATTTGCAGCGTTATTATTAACGTTAGTGGTTAGTAGCATCATGTTGATGCCAGCTGCTAGTGCCAGTGAGCCAGCAGCAGAAAAGAAGCGCAAAAGCTATACCTTGTCGCAGCGTGTTGGTAAAAAGATGATCAAGGTGTACGACTTGTACGCCGCAGACAAGCTGACGTCTGCGATTCAACTCGCCTTGACTATTAAGGCCAAAAAACCGTACGACCAAGCCTATCTTAATCGATTTTTAGGCAATATGTATGCGGGGCAGTCAGGTCAAGCTCGCAAAGCGATTAGCTACATAAAACGTGCTGTTAAGGCCGATATATTAAGTACTCAGGAACACGGTTCAGCGCTGCGAACCTTGGCTGATTTACACATGCAGCAATCGCATTATAAGTTGGCGATTAGCCGTTACAAGCAGTGGCTTAAGTTTACCAAGGCTTCTGATCCACAGGTATGGCTGCGAATAGCGCAAGCACATTTGGAATTAAAGCAGTTTTCTCAGGTAATAGCGCCAGCCAATCGCGCGATTGCCGCATTCGCTAAGCCGAATAAAAACCCATATTTGCTAAAGCTAGCGGCTTATTATCAACGTAAACAGTACCGTAATACCATTAAGGTCGCGGTAAAGCTTGTTGAGTTGTTTCCGCAAGAAAAGACCTACTGGCTGCAACTTGGTCAGTTTTATATGGTCAACGAGCAATATAAACACGCGTTGTCGACCATGCACCTTGCTTATCTTAAAGGCTTTGTGACCAGCGCGACTGAAATTAAGGTGCTAGCCCAATTATATCGCCAAAATAATATTCCTCATCGCAGCGCGCTGTTGTTAGACAAATACATTAAATCAGGCTTAATTAAGCGCGATGAGTTAATGCTTAAGACGGTGGCTGTATCTTGGCATCAGGCCAAAGAGCTAAAGCGGGCGGCAGATTATTACGGTCAGGCTGCTAAGCTGGGCAATAATGGTGAAATGTATTACAAGCAAGGCATGTTAGCGTTTGAATTAGAGCGCTACGATCAGGCTATTGCGGCGTTAACCCGCGCGATTAAAACGAATAACAACGCCAAGAGCAAGCCGTTACGTCAGCATGCTAATGCGTTGCTGACGATTGGTCAGGCTTATTTTTATCAGCTTAATTATCCGCGCGCCTATCGCAAGATGCAGCAAGCGATTAAGAGCGATAATAGCAGAGTGGTTAAACACGCCAAACTTTGGTTAAAGCACATTAAAGCAACGGCACTGGCAAACAAAGTGGCTTATCGTTAGCGCGAAAATGACAGACACCAGGCTTTATTTCGTCTGATGTCTTTACCCCGTTCATATCGGGGTTCTTTTCTGATCGCAGTTAGACTAAAATCTGGCACCATAAATATTTGGAACTGAGACAGTTAATGAAAAAATATGTAATGACGCTGATGCTTTGCAGTGGGTTATTAGCCGGTTGTGATACCGGTTATCAATTAGCCCAGCAAGTAAATACCGCGCCATTGGCCAACAAATCAAGCGATGAGAATATTAACCTTGCCACTATCATGGCGCAGTTATTTGAAGCGCAGTTAGCCTTAAACCCGCTTGAAGCCGTGTTTATTGATGATTTTCGGTTTAATGCTCAATTTGTTGATAATTTAAGTGATGATTACCTCAAGCAACGTCATGAGTTGAATCAGCGTTATTTGGCGCTGGCCAATAGTATTGATCGCGCCAAGCTAACCCCTTCATCACAACTGAGTTTTGACAGCTTAAACTACGATTTGCAAATGGCGTTGCAGGGCGAAACTTACCCTGAGCATTTCCTGCCTTTTAATCAATTTAATTCTTTGATCAATACGATGGCTCAATTGGGCTCAGGACGCAGCGCGCAGCCTTTTAACACGGTTGAAAACTATCAACAATTTGCCCAGCGGCTTGAAGGTTATGTTAAATGGTTCGCTAGCGCACAATCGCGGCTAAGCCAAGGCATGGCCAACAACGTGGTGTTGCCGCGTGTATTGACGCTGCGCATATTGCCCCAGCTTAAAGCGCAGCTCGTAACTGATATAAAAGACAGTGTTTTTTATCAGCCGTTAATGATGTTTCCTGCCAGTTTCACCGCAGAGCAGCAACAGACAATTATCAAACAGTATAATGAGTTATTAACCCAGCGCTTGTTGCCAGCCTACCAAGGTTTGTATGACTTTATTAATGATCAATACCTAGCAAAAACGCGTTCGACCCCAGGTTATTCTGGTTTGCCCAATGGTCGAGGCTGGTATCAGTTTAAAGCCAATCAACATACCACCTCCGAAGTACCTGCCGAGCAAATCCATCAAGTGGGCTTGGCTGAGGTCAAACGAATTACGCTGGCAATGGATAAGGTCAGGCAAGAAATTGGTTTCAGTGGCAATCTTGCGCAGTTTTTTGAATATTTGAGTAAGCAGCCGCAATATTATTTCACCGACAGCGAGCAGTTACTGCAAGCTTATGACCAAATCAAGCAGCGGATTGATCAAGTACTGCCGCAGTTTTTCATCACTATTCCCGCGAACGGTTATGTAATTAAGCCGGTTGAATATTTTCGAGAGCACAGTGCTGCTGGGGCGTCTTATGCGGCGGGCTCGGTTGATGGCAGCCGACCTGGTACTTTTTATATTAATACCTCGAATCTTAAAGCACAGCCGAAATGGGCAATGATGACCCAGGCTTTACATGAAACTGTGCCGGGCCATCATTTACAAATATCGCACCGCCAAGACTTAACCGAGTTGCCAAAATTGCGCCGCTTTAGCCGTTATAGCGCCTATTCAGAAGGCTGGGCGTTATACAGCGAGCAGCTTGGGCTTGAAATGGGCTTATTGGATGATCCCTATCAGCGCTTTGGTCAGCTTAGTGCTGAAATGCTACGGGCGATGCGCTTAGTGGTTGATACGGGTTTGCATATTAAAGGCTGGACCCGCGAACAAGCGATTGTGTATATGCTAAACCATAGCGCAATGACTCGCAGCACGGTTGTCGGGGAGGTTGAACGTTATATGGCGTTACCGGGTCAGGCATTAGCGTATAAAATGGGTCAGTTAAAAATTGTTGAACTACGCGCCTTGGCGCAAGCACAGTTAGGCGACAAGTTTGAGCTTAAGCAGTTTCATCAACAAATATTAAGTGATGGCGAGTTGCCTTTAGCTATTTTAACCCAAAAAATACATGCTTGGATAAGCGAGGTTAAACAACGCAATGAGCCAGAGGCCCACTAAGGTTGAATTTAAACCGACAGGCTTTGGTGACCATGGCAAGCGCATTATAATTTAGATATTGGCGTTTTATTTACAATGCTCTGGTCGTACTTTGGTGACAACTAAGGCGGCTAGCTCTGTTCATCTTACATGTAGCTTACTTATAATTCATTGAAAGTGTTGGTGTTTGATAACGCAAGCTTGAGCAGCATCGATGCTGAACCAGAGCCCCCACGGGTGGGTTTACGGCGACTTGCTGTTCTCATGGCAACACTTTAGTACAACCGCGCCAATGCGGTGCTACGCCAAAGCGTGTTTAACTGTGTTAGAATCGCATTTTTTGAGCAGCGACACATAAATAATGAAACTAACCTTGGCCCCACTAGAGGGGGTAATTGATCACCTTGTGCGTGATTTACTCACTAAATTAGGTGGTTTTGATCTGTGCATCACCGAATTTTTACGGGTAACTCAATCACTACAGCCCGATCGGGTTTTTCATCGTATTTGCCCTGAATTAGCGCTGGGTGGTACTACCCCCGCAGGGGTCCCTGTGCGGATGCAGCTATTAGGGCAGTCGCCTCAATATTTGAGCGAAAATGCCAATCGAGCGATTGAACTTGGCAGTAATGGCATTGATCTTAATCTAGGTTGTCCGAGTAAAATCGTTAATAACAACAAAGGTGGGGCGGTATTGCTCAAAGAGCCTGAGACTATCTACCAAATTGTACGACAGATGCGTCAGGCTATTGCACCAGAACATATTTTCTCGGTTAAGATCCGCCTCGGCTGGGACGATCCTAATCGCGTGTTTGAAATTGCCGATGCGATTGAACAGGGCGGTGCCAACGAATTAACCATACATGCCCGAACTAAAAGTGACGGCTATCGCGCCGACACCATAAAATGGCATATGATTGAGCAAGTCAAACAGCGCCAACAAATTAAAATTATCGCCAATGGTGAAATTTGGAACCGTCAAGACGCCATCGACTGTCGCCGGATTAGCCAATGTGACGATTTAATGGTTGGCCGTGGGGTGCTGGCGTTACCTAATTTAGGCGCGGTTATTAAAGAAAATGCTAGCCCGATGACCTATAGCCAATTATTGGAGCTATTATTAGATTATTCTGTGTTCGAAATTGCGGGTGATAAGGGCCAGTATTATTCTAATCGAATTAAGCAGTGGATGGCTTATTTAAGGCTGTATTACCCAGAAGTTAAGGCATTGTTTAGTGAGTTAAGGGTGCTAAATTCAGCGCCACCGATTATTGAGTTATTACAGCGAGAAATGCGGTTACACCAACAATAAGGTTCGCACATTAGCGTGTTCAGCGGTGCTATTATATGGATTATTTATGGCAAAGGTTGTGAGGAATAGGCGGTTATATTGGATTTTAGCCAGTGTTGTTTTGAGCTTGTTGCTTGGTTTATGGCTGGTTTTTAGTTATCGTCTGGCGCTAATTAAGTCGACCGTTAATTATTTTGGTCGCCAACATCAGATCGAGCTGGTGTCACTGACAGGATTGCGCTTTAACGCTGGACAAGTACAGCTGGCATCCTTGCACTTACGGCTGCATAAATCACAACTTTCATTAAGCGATGTTTCAGTAAGCTTAAGTCAGGACTATTGGCCACAAGCGATAAAGATAGTGCAGGCGCGAGTTACTCTCGATTATGACTCAATTGCTTGGTTAAAGCGCCAGCAGCCAGCCAGCCCCAAGTCGTCAGGTTTGTTTGATTTTAGCCAGTTGCCAGCGCTCGAACTGGCGACACTGCAATTAGAATTAGCTAATTTCCCCGCGCCGTGGCAAGAGCCCGCCTTAACAGATATCGAGCTAAAAAATACCACGCTAAAAAACAGTACCCTAAGCGCTGGCAATCAACTTAAGTTATCAACCAGGCTGTGGCTAAATCAGCAACCAATATTCAAGTTTAACGGCCAATATAACAAGCTAGGCCTAGACGCTAATATTACAGCAGAGCTCGCTAAGTTAATACCGCTGGTTGATCTGAGTGAGCGCTATCGTCAGCTTTTGCCACCGCAAGCTAGTTTGGGCGGTCAGGTTAACGTCGAGCTTAATTGGCTGAATGAAGAACCCAAACAGATTGAAATTGCAACGACGGTCGATCAACTGAGTGTGGCGGCTGGTGAGCAATTAATGGCTCAAGGCATTTTTGTCGCGGCTAATTCGGAATTAAGCTGGGATGATGGGGTACGATTAACCCCGATCAATATTGAACTTAAGCAAGAGTTGCCATTGCGCTTAAATCAAGCTCAGTGTCAGCAGTGGCTGAGCTGGCTGGCTCAAGCTGTTGACAGTTGCCAGCAATTAGCCGTGAGCGGCGAGCTATCAATCAGCTTGGCGCAAGCGGCGAAATTGCAGTTGCAGGTCGCGCCGAAAAATCCGACCGACTGGCAATTAACCAGTGAAGCCGTCACACTTAATATCACGAGCGCCGATACGCAATTGACGTTAGATCTTAGCGATAGTCAGTTATCAGCGACAAACGTTGCTAGCCGCTGGCAATTAAAGGGTATTAGCACTGGAGTTACTGGGGTTAAATCGGTCAGGGTCACAGCCGCAGGCACATTGAGCAAACAGGTACAACTTGCCTTGCAGGTTGAGCAGGTTAACCTAATTATTTCGCAGGCTAAACTGGCTCAAGCTGAGGTTAAGCAGCTAAAAATAACCAGCAAGAAACCATTTGAAGTGGTCGTGGTCGCTGGCAATATTTTACCTTTCAAGTCACGCTGGCGCTCATTTGTTCGTCAGCTTGATGCTCCTGATATTTCATTGCCGGTGATTAACGCCGATCATCGGCTAAACTTCTCGCCTAAAAAAATAACCATTGATTCATGGTGGCGCAGCGGTCAAATAAACCTGACCAGTCGTGATCATATTCATTTGAGCGATTATCGGCCAACGTCAGTGGCAGGGCGGTGGAAGTTACCTCAGCAAGCAGTGCGGCCTTTAGTTGCACTTAAACCAAAGTTAATCGAGTTGTGGCCACCCGAGTTAGTTTTAACGGCTCAAGTGGATCAAATATTTAGCTATCGTGCAAAGTTGAAGCGGGGTCGGTTACGTTTAAGTGCTAATGTGCAAGGCCATTTAATGGCGGAACAAGGCAATTATCAAGAGCTATATCTGACTCAATTAGGCGCTAAATGGCAGTGTCAGCTTAAATTCAATCGACGATCTAGGGTCGATTGTGCCATGGATGTTACGTTGGCAGCGCTCGATGTCGGATTAGCACTTTCTAATATTGAATTTAAGACAAAGTTTTCGCAACACGATCAGCAAACTAAACTTGAGGTTATTAGCAGTAGCGGCGAATTATTAGGTGGCACATTAGATTTTGGCGCGATTGACTTGTCTAATCTCGATGAGATTGATGCAACGCTGGCGCTAAAAAACATTTCATTAGCGGCTTTGGTTGAATTGCAACAGCAACCCGGTATTAGCGTGACAGGTAGATTAAACGGCCAGCTGCCAATACGTATTGTAAATAAAAAAGTCAGTATTAGCGGGGGGCGGTTAGCTAACGATGCCAGTGGTGGGGTGATTCAGATTAAAGATAATCAAGCGGTGAATCAGCTCAGGTTAAGCCAACCACAGTTAGTCTTTGTATGGGATGCGCTAGAAAATTTACATTACAGTGAATTAAGTAGTGATATCGATTATAAAGCTGATGGTTCGGCTATAATTAAAGTGGCCATTCGAGGACGTAATCCAGCGTTTGAACGTCCGATAGAGTTTAATTATTCTCATCAGGAAAATATATTGCAACTGTTGCGTAGTTTAAGAATTGGTGATGAAATATCACAACAAATTGAGAATATTGCGCAATAATACTTAGCGACTAGTTGGTTAAAAGCGCTAGACTGCTCTGATAAAGCAGCTTCTGGAATTAACTAGTAAAGCTGGTATAAGGAGGAACAATGAAGATATTAATTACCACTATTGGCATTGCGGTGTTTTTAACGGGGTGTGCACCGACCGTACAGCTGGCGGCACCAGAAAAACCAATAGTGATTAACTTGAATGTTAAAATTGAGCATGAAATTAGAGTGAAAGTTGATAAAGAGCTCGATAGTGTATTTAATGATGAAGATTTATTTTAATGATATGGCTGGTGGCCGTTTCATTTAAATGAGCAGGGGTTATTTCTAATGAAAAAAATTATTGCAGTATTTTTGCTGTCAACATTCGTTTGCTTTTCAGCGATGGCTTTGACATTACAGCAAGCTAAACAAGCAGGCATGGTCGGTGAGCGCATCGATGGTTATCTTGGAGTGGTTAAAGGACAGGCACAGGCTAAAAAATTAGTGCTAACCGTTAATAAAAAACGATTAGCCGTTTATCGTAACCTGGCAACTAAAAATAAAATAAGTCTGGCTAATGTCGCCAAGTTAGCTGGGAAAAAGGCAATAGCCAAAACAATTAAAGGTCATTATATCCAATCAACTCAAGGTGATTGGATTAAAAAATAACTAAACTTAATCCAACCTCTCATGCCAATTTAGCGGGCCAATATTAGAACGAATAAGCTGGTCTGCTTTTTTTTCCCACAAAAGATTCCCATCTATTGATCATTCCATTATAATGTCGCGTCAATAAAAGAACCAACAGGCGATGACTTGCGATAAAACGCGTAAATGTCCTCTCCTTTATTTAATTTAGAACGCAACTTTAATAGAGTAAAACAATGGCAGATTTATCAAAATACAGAAATATTGGTATCTTCGCTCACGTTGATGCTGGTAAAACAACAACAACTGAACGTATCTTGAAGCTTACCGGTCAAATCCACAAAACAGGTGAGGTTCACGATGGTGAATCTACTACTGACTTCATGGAACAGGAAGCTGAGCGCGGAATAACTATCCAGTCTGCAGCGGTAACATGTTCTTGGAAAGATCACCGTCTAAACGTTATCGATACTCCTGGACACGTTGATTTCACTGTTGAAGTTTACCGTTCACTTAAAGTATTAGACGGCGGCGTCGGTGTTTTCTGTGGTTCTGGTGGTGTTGAGCCTCAGTCAGAAACAAACTGGCGTTATGCGAATGAATCAGGTGTTTCTCGTATTATCTTCGTCAACAAATTAGACCGTATCGGTGCTGATTTCTTACGCGTAGTTAAGCAAACACAAGACGTACTTGCGGCTAACCCATTAATCATGGTTTTACCAATCGGTATCGAAGATGATTTCGTTGGTGTTGTTGACCTTCTTACTCGTAAATCATACGTTTGGGATAACTCTGGTCTACCTGAAAACTTCGTAGTAGGTGATGTTCCTGCTGACATGGTTGACCAAGTAGAAGAATACCGTGAAATGCTAATCGAAACTGCTGTAGAGCAAGACGATGACATCATGGAAGCTTACATGGAAGGTCAAGAGCCTTCAATGGCAGACCTTAAGCGTTGTATCCGTGAAGGTACACGTACTATGGCATTCTTCCCTACGTACTGTGGTTCAGCATTTAAGAACAAGGGTGTTCAAAACATTCTTGACGCTGTTGTTGATTACTTACCGTGTCCAACAGATGTTGAACCTCAGCCGCTTACTGATGAAGAAGGCGAGCCTACTGGTGCAGTAGCTACAGTATCAACTGAAGAGTCATTCAAAGCGTTAGCATTTAAAATTTCAGATGACCGTTTTGGTGCTCTTACTTTCGTTCGTATTTACTCAGGTACGCTTAAGAAGGGTGATACCATCCTTAATGCTGCAACTGGTAAAACTGAACGTGTTGGCCGTATGTGTGAAATGCAAGCGGATGAGCGTAAAGAATTATCGTCAGCACAAGCTGGTGACATCATCGCTATCGTTGGCATGAAGTCTAACGTTCAAACGGGCCACACTTTATGTGATCCTAAAGACCCAATCATTCTTGAAGCAATGGTATTCCCTGAACCAGTAATCTCTATCTCTGTTACACCAAAAGATAAAGGTTCTACTGAGAAAATGGGTATTGCTATCGGTAAAATGGTTGCTGAAGATCCAACGTTTAAAGTTGAAACTGACCAAGATTCAGGCGAAACAATCCTGTCTGGTATGGGTGAGCTTCACTTAGACATCAAAGTTGATATCCTTAAGCGTACTTACGGTGTTGATCTTGAAGTAGGTGAGCCTCAAGTTGCTTACCGTGAAACTATCACGACTGAAATCGAAGATACTTACACGCACAAGAAGCAATCTGGTGGTTCAGGTCAGTTCGGTAAGATCGATTACACTATCAAGCCTGGTGAACCTGGTACTGGTTTTGTATTCGCTTCTAAAGTTGTTGGTGGTAACGTTCCTAAGGAATTCTTCCCAGCAGTTGAGAAAGGCTTCAAGAGCATGATGGACCAAGGTGTTCTAGCTGGTTTCCCAGTTTTAGACATCGAAGTTACATTAACTGATGGTGCTGCTCACGCAGTAGATTCATCAGCTGTAGCATTTGAAATCGCAGCAAAAGGCGCATTCCGTCAGTCGATTCCTAAAGCTAACCCACAGCTAATCGAACCTATCATGCACGTTGACGTATTCACTCCAGATGACCACGTTGGTGATGTAATCGGTGACCTTAACCGTCGTCGTGGCATGATCAAAGATCAATTGGCAGGTGTTACTGGTGTTCGCATCAAGGCTGACGTACCTCTTTCAGAAATGTTTGGTTACATCGGTTCGCTACGTACTATGACTTCTGGTCGTGGTCAGTTCTCAATGGAATTTGCACACTACCTACCGTGTCCAAATAGCGTTGCAGAAAAAGTAATCGAAGAAGTTAAAGAAGCTAACAAGAAGAAGTAATTCTTTTTAATTAAGCTTATTTAGCTAAAAAACCCGCTGATGTAAATCAGCGGGTTTTTTTTTACTAAAAAGAACGAGAATCAGAGCTTGCTTGTTCGCGGTATGCCACAAGCACTCATTGCTTCAAGAAATGGTTTTCTTATTGATTCATCGGTATGAGGAAATGCTCGCTGGTACAGCTCAACAGAATATTGAGCTTGTAAGCTCATTGCTTTGTTAGCATATTGCTTGGCTTTATTCTGTTCACCAATCAACTGAAGACAGGCTGCTGTGACTGCGTAGGTGGTAAAGAATGCATTAGGGTCGTCAGCAGCAGTTAAACTAACCGTTGCCGCGCGATCAAACGCGCCTTGATTAACCAGTAATATGGCATGCATGGTCATTGATGAAAATTTTAGAGGGTCATAAGGGTTAAGCCGTTGCGCCTGATTTAAGTTCAATAGCGCTTGGTCATCATGGCCATTATGAGAATTAACAACTCCCTGTGCCAAATGAGCATGTGCGTAGTTGTGGTTTAAGCTTAAGGCGTGTTCAAAGCAGGCTAAAGCTCGTTGATGTTCACCAGATAAAAATAGTGCTTTACCCAACGCCCAATGGCCTAGTGTATCTCTGCGGCAGCAAGCAATGCTTTGCTGTGCATAATCAAATGCCAACGCCATATCTTCTTTTATTGATGGTTCAGCGCTGACAAATATCTTGGTGGTGTGAATGATCGACAGACCAGCATAAGCTCGTGAAAACTTAGAATCAAGCGCGAGCGCTTTGCTAAAGAAATGATGAGCAGCCAAAGCATCTTCTGAAGTCGGACGATCAATGTGCCACAGTCCACGGTGATAGGCCTCCCAAGCATTTAAATTTTGTGCCGGCAGTAACAAAGCGCGATCTATCTCGGCTTGTTCAATCGCCTTGTCGATCGAATAAACGACGGCACTGGTAATTTCACTTTGCAATAAAAAGATGTCATCTAAGCAGCGATCAAAAAATTCAGACCAAATTTCAGCGTTAGCAATGGCATCGATCACAGAAATAGTAATATGGACCCTGTTTGTTAACCTTTGCGTTTGCCCTTGCACCAAATAGCGAACCCCTAAGCGTAGACTTATTTGCTGCGGTGAAAATAAATTTAAATTAGCTGCGGAGGCGCGCGCAATCACGAAAAAATGCGGCAAGCGAGCAAGGCAAGCGGTGATATCGACGGTTAAGCCACAAGCCAATATTAATCCCTGATCTTTCGTCCCGATATCCATAAAGTCGAGTACCGCGACAGAAGGCTTGTCTGGGAGCAATAATCGCACCTGCTTTGATTCGGCAGGTTCTTGTTCAGGACAGTTTATGGTGGCGATAAAGCGATAACCGTGCCCTGAAACGGTTTTAATGCATTGTTGATTGGTGCCATTATCACCAATCGCTTGGCGAGCCGCCGAAATAGCGGCGCATAACGCCGAGTTCGATATGTGACTTGAGTTCCACACTGAATTAATCAATTCATCGTGCGACAAGATTCGATTAGGATTTTCAAAAAAGTAAATGAGCAAATCAAAAGTCAGTGGTTCAATTTTCTTTAACAGATTGCCATCACATACCTCGCGAGTCGTCGTATTAAATTTGTAGCTGCTTAATTGATACAACATAACTATCTAATTCCTCAACAAGTTTAACTAACTTATGTGCAAAGGTTAGTAAAAGACAAGAAAATCACAAGGTTTTGCTAAGGTTTTTATTGTTTGATAAGTCCAGACTGGCTGTAGAGCATAAGTGGTATATTTTTTGATATGGACAATGCCAATAAACATATTTTTAAATAGTTAAAGATCGAATTAGAGTGAATCAAAGGAGTTTATTATGGCCGTAGAACTCGAAATACAAGATGGGTCTCCTTATTGGTGGAATAGTGCTGATATTTGGGTTGTTCCAGGCAATGATCCTGGTGGATCGCCTGGACAGCCGATAGCAGGACAGGCAGCTTACCTTTGGGCGAAAGTTCATAACATTGGCAGTAGCGCCGTAATTAGTGCTCAAGTTAATTTTTACTGGTCAAATCCTGCTGCCGGTGTCTTTAGAAGCACATCAATACTAATTGGCTCTTCATTTGTTGATATAGAACCGAGTGATACTCAGGACGTTTTATGTCTCACACCATGGATACCTATGATCGTTAATGATGGGCATGAATGTGTTGTCGCAGAAATTATTCATGCCGATGATCCATTACCGCTGCCTTTGTCCGATCCTTTTTATCCTCCAATTCATTTGCAAATAGCTCAGAGAAATTTGTCCGTATTAGCAATCAATAAATCTATGACGATATTACCTATTCAGATTTCAGCGCCAGTGCGTGAAAATAAATCTTTCGAAGTCATGGTTGAGTTTGGTGATGAGATTGATCAAAGAGCATTAGAACAATTGGGTGTAGGTAAGTTGAAGTTTTCAAAACAACCGATTGTCAATATTGATATTTCATTGAATAACGAGAGCGAAATAATCAATAACAAGCAGTGTCGTCATTTAAATATTGACCTTGCTCTAGGTACTAGCATGGCTATTTACCTAAAAGTAGAGCCATGTAATTTAAAACGTGGTGATTACACAACGATCAATTTAATAGCTCTAGAAGATGGGAGCGTTGTTGGTGGTGTAACCTTTATTGCAACGAGCAATGGTGAGGAGTAAATCATGGCTACTAACACACCAATGGATATACGAAAACGTCCGTTCTCAGTTGAACCTATTACTAATATTATGATTCCTGATGGTATTTTTGACATAGCCATTTCTTCACAGAGAATTACTTGTTACTACACTAATACCGCGGATATTGACTTAAATGATGTGAGTGTTTATCTGGAAAGTATTGGAGATCCTGGCATTGTGCCAACACCCAATACGTTCTTTTTTCCCGTTATTAGAGCAGGTGCATCGGTTCGAGTCTCATGGTTGGCGGACTTTCGTAACGGCACGCCAGGTAAAAAGCTGGCCAGTTTTTTAGCGCAAGCTAAAGGGATGAAATCAAAAAGAGTAATCAAACAGATTTTTGTCTCTAAAACTACGTATGACGAAATAGAAAAAGAGTATATATGCGAAGTGGAAGAAGGCAACCTGAAGGTTTCCTATATGAGCGTTATTGGCCCTAAAAATGAGTGGAATGGCGAGCATGGAAATAATTGCTGTTGTTGCCATTGTAAAACAGTGGGGCATCCGCCTAATGGACGTTTGGGTCCTTGGATCCCTCAAGCGATGAAGATGGCTTTTTATCCTAATCCTAGCTATAAAGGTATACACGGAGACCTTCCTTTTAGCGACCCTTGGTGGAAAATTCTAGCGGTAATCGTAGCAATTATAGCGGCTATTGTCGCTATAATTGCTGCTGCAACAGGAGAAGGAACAGCTGGAATAGGTATCTCTGCTGATTTTGATGAAACAGATCCTTCAGTTTCATGCTGTGAACCCACTCCTGGTGCTGCAGGGGAAATTGGTGCTGATACTATTGCTGGTGTCGCATCAGCGATAGCAAGTGTAGCAATTGCAGTGGCATTATCAGACGCCGAGGATCCATGGTGGCGAGGTCAAAGAGCAACACCACCTGCAAAAGGGGAGTTAACACTGGCAGAAAAGGTTGATGTTGTTTTCGATTATCCTGGAGGGGCACCTAATGCCGGAGTTGCTTATCCTGTCGACGTAAAATGGAGATATGAGCGTGTTACAGACGCTAATACATATAGCTATAGTGTTGAGGAGCAACAAGTAAATATTCACGTCAGCGATGGTGTCAAGGTCATCGTTCCCGAAACACATCATGCTTTTGAAAAACCTTTAGTAGTAAAAGCTAAATTCAATAAAAAAGGAGATACATTTTTCTCTGGCTCGGATCTTTACGCATTTGCGTTATTACGATCGCCTGATGGCCTTTATTTTCGAATGGATCTGATGGATGACGGAATAGGTTTTGATGTAAAACAAAATGATGGAGTGTATACAGGTTCGATCCATCTTGAGTCGCTGTATAAGATTTTGTTAAAGCGAAATTATAAACTTGAAGGAATATGGAAAGTCTATGTGTTTGCACAGGATGTCAACGACGCTACAACAGATATGTTACCTGAAGTTGCAGCAACTCATATTGGTGGTTTTATGATTGCAAGTGCGATTAAGCTCACTTTTGATCCTAGCTTGCCTTGCCCATTACAGGCACAGGCAAGTATCAATGTTGTAACGTAACCAGTTGCTATTTATATAAACTAAACATTTAAAATTAGGTAGCAGAACGATTAATTATTTACCTACGCGAGCAGGTTGTCATGGTTTCAACCACGGGCCCGAAAGATTGTATTCTAGAGCTCATGATGGCCCTGCTGTACGTATGGAGTAAGTTTTAAAGCGTGGCACTATGTTCAGCTTAAATTGGCTGGATTAAGTGTTAGCGAACGATATACCTTTTGTTGCAGGAGGCCAAACCGCCGAATTAGTTAAAGTTTCGCCAGTAATGGGCGCGATAGATACTCATAGCGTTTTTTACTAAAAACAATACGCGTATTAAAGCTACAAAATTATAATTATTACGGAGCAATGGGTTGAGAGTTGATGCTAATAAAAAGGCGACCATTTAGGTCGCCTTGTGTCGTTATGGCAATGGGCTAAAGCTTATTGCTCAATACCAACAATTAACCATGGCGCATCGGCTTGGCTAACTTGACGTTCTAAATGCCAAACTTCGGCAATATCTTCTTCAAGGTTTTCGCCAAGGTCGCGGTAGCGGCCAGAGAATTTGACACTAATTTCAGCTAGCTTATCGCTGTTGTCAGCGCGAACGAGCTCGGCGTCAAGAAACATTACTTCAGTATTAGGCTGTTGCTCTAATTGCGCGCGTTGCTTGCTCAGTTCATTGTATAATTCATTAGAAACGTACTCCTGAATTTTTTCAATGTCGTTGTCATTCCATGCTTGTTGCAAAGTTTTGTAATGGCTTCTTGCGCCTTCAAGGAATGAACTAAGATCAAAGTCAGCAGGCAAGTTAAAGGGTACTTGGTTCTCTGAAGCCGCAAAACCGCCACCAAGACCTGTTGCTTGAGGTTGCTGGTCTTGTTCTTGATTTTGTTTATACTGCGCTTGATCCGCCGCATAGGCTGCTTGGGGTTGCGCTTGTGCGCCGGCTTTGGCCTGACTCATGCTGCGGAATATTTTAAATAAGATAAAGGCGACGCCTGCAATCAGCAGGAAGTCCATCATTTGGAAGCCTTCAAATGCGCCACCCATCATTGAGGCGATTAGGCCACCCACTAATAGTCCACCTAAGATCCCACCCATTATGCCTTTTTTATTTGATTTGTTCGCTGGTGTGGTTGCCTGTTGGCTAGCTTGTTTTTGCTGAGTTGTTGTTTGTTGGGTTTTCCCGATTGAGCGTTTACCACCAAATTTCTTGGCGTGGACGTCTGGTACTGTGCTAACTAGCGTAAATATTATCGCCAGCATGGTTAAAAATATTTTCATTGCTTACTCAACTAAAGTTAAAATACAGATAAATTTAAGCTTGGCATCATAGCAATAAGACATATTATGTCAAGCGCTGGTGTTGTCGATATTATTGGTCGATATTTGTTGTCGATACTTGGCGTCGTAAAGCCCGTGTGAGCACGATGATAGCGGTTTGCGTCAGGTGGTTATTATCTTCTATAATTGCGCCCTAATATGTTTCATTCAAAATGATAAAGCACGGGATCATTGGCAAGAGTTGCCATTGCTTGGCGTGCAAAACGGTAAATAGTAAATGTTTAATATAGTGTTATTAGAACCAAGAATGCCTGGCAACGTTGGCACAATAGGGCGGCTTGCATTTGCGCTTGATTGCACGCTGCATTTAATCAAGCCCTATGGCTTTGGTGAAATTACGGCCAAAGAAGTGAGACGAGCCGGACTCGATTATTGGTTTGAACTAGATGTGCGTGAATATGAAAATATTGAACACTTTTGGCAAGAAAACCCATTCACAGCGCGCCATTTTTTTGCGACAACCAAAACCAAGAAAAATTATTTTGAGGTTGAATTTAGCCCCGGTGATTATTTTTATTTTGGTCGTGAAGACTCTGGCTTACCCGCAGAGGTTTTAGCCAAAAGCGAGCCATCGTGCATTACTATCCCGATGGCTAATCAAGCACGTTCGCTTAATATTGCTAACTCTGTGTCTGTTATCTCATATGAAGCCGTGCGGCAAAACTTTGCGGCGTTTACGTCATAAGGGCATAACGATCTTGAGCCGTTAAGACTAATACTTAAGGCTCAGGACTCAGGACTCAGGACTCAGGACTTAGGTTCAGGCTTCAGGGTTTAGCTTAACAATGACACGACCCTGCACCTGACCGCTCAGCAAATCGCTAGCAGTGGTGATAACTTGATCTAACGTTATTTCGGTCGCGATATCTTCATAAACGCTGGGCGCTAGCAATTGACCTAAGCGCTGCCAAGCTTCAATGCGGTCGTCAAGAGGTCGCATCACGCTATCGATGCCAGCTAATGTCACCCCGCGCAAGATAAAAGGGGCGACAGAAGCGGGAAAGTCCATGCCTTGGGCTAAGCCGCAGGCAGCGACAGTGCCACCATACATCGTACTGGCGCATGCATTAGCTAAAGTATGACTGCCAACAGAATCGATGACGCCAGCCCAACGCTCTCTGGCTAATGGTCGACCCGGTTCAGATAAGCTTGCACGGTCAATCACTTCACTTGCGCCTAGCTTCTTTAGGTACTCTGCCTGTTCTACCCGGCCCGTTGCAGCAACTACTTTATAGCCAAGTTTGGCTAAAATAGCGATGGCAAAACTGCCAACGCCGCCATTAGCCCCGGTGACCAATATTTCACCTTGCGCCGGTGTTACCCCGTTTTTTTCGAGCGCTAACACGCATAACATCGCAGTATAGCCCGCAGTACCAATCGCCATTGCTTGCCGTGGCGATAGTGCCTCGGGCAAATGAATTAACCACTGACTCTTGACGCGCGCTTTAGTGGCGAGACCGCCAGTGTGGCCTTCACCGACGCCAAAACCATTAAGTAATACGGTATCACCGGACTTAAATTTATCGCATTCGCTGTGCTCAACAATACCGACCAAATCAATGCCGGGGATCATTGGGAACCTTCTGACGACGGGCGCACTTCCCGTAATAGCCAACGCATCTTTATAATTTAAACTGCTATAAAGCACGTTAATGGTGACATCGCCATCAGATAAAACGTCTTCATTAATCGCCTGTAACGTCGAACCATAAGCTTGTGGGTCTTTGTCAATTAAAATACCTTGAAACATACTTGCTCCTTGTGATGACTGTGACAGGATAATAAAAAATGCGACTTATCATCTCTATCATGCTAATTAATAGAATAGTTATTATTGGAATGATAAATTTATGTTATAAAATAACAATAGTATTTACGGGTAATACTATTGGGGATTGCTTGCATTTTGAGCTAAAGCTTAACGCTACTTGCAAACGCTGCCTAGTAAAGATTAAGCGTTGTAGACTAAATGATAAGGGTTTTACTACGCCAACAGACGTTATGCGATGCAAGGCAGCCTTAACCATTTAATGATTAGCATGATGTTTTGACTGACTGATTGAGATGAATGCTGTTATTGCCATTAGAATGTCGCCAAAAAGAATGACCGTAGTGTCTCATTTATCAGGTTATCTTAAATTTAACTCGAGCGTAACATCAGGTAAAATACGACTTTGTTGGACAGTATTGTCGTGGGTCGATTTCCTGAGCAATATTTAACTAAATTAAGGGTAAAGTACAAAATATGATTTCGTTGTTATTAAATGTAAACCTGTATAATCCCGCCTTTATGGGCCTCAAGGATGTATTGGTTAGCGGCGGTAAAATCGCCAAGGTTTTTGATGTTACTGACACTAGACATCGCGAAATTCCCGCCCAATGGGATGCCGAAGTTATTGATTTTGATGGTGCGATACTCACGCCCGGTTTCATTGATTGTCATACCCATGTCACCGGCGGCGGTGGTGAAGCCGGTTTTTCAACTCAGGTGCCACCGGTACCTTTGTCAAAATTCACCGGTGTCGGTGTTACCACGGTTATTGGTTTATTAGGCACTGATGACACGACACGAACCACCGGCGGTTTATTAAGCCGGGTTTATGCACTTCGTGAGGAGGGCATGTCTGCTTATTGTTGGACCGGTGGTTATCATTACCCGTTAACGACATTAACTGGCAACGCGAAATCGGACATTGTTTTTATAGAGCCTATTATCGGCATTGGCGAATTGGCCATTAGTGACCACCGTTCGAGCCAGCCGACTTTTGAGGAAATTATCAAACTAGCAAGCGAAGCCCATGTCGCAGGTTTGATGACAGGTAAAGCCGGTGTTCTACATTTACACTTAGGAGATGGCGAACGCAGGCTCGAATTAGTTGAACGGGCGATTACTGAAACGGAAATACCAGCGAGAGTGTTTCACCCGACCCATGTTAATCGAAATAGACCGCTGTTTGAAGATAGCTGTAAATTACTTGAGCGTGGTTGTTATATCGATATTACGGCTTTTCCAGAAGGTCCACCGGACGATCCTGCCATGCAAGCCAGTGAAGCGATAGCCCTTGCTGTTGAGCGTAATTTACCCTTAGACAAAATTACCATCAGTTCAGATGGCGGTGGTTGTTTGCCTTTGTTTAATTGCCAAGGCGAGCTTGAGCATATGGATCTAGGGGAGTCGAGCACTTTAGTTGAAACGATTCAGGCGACTCATGCCACAGGCATACCGCTTGAAACCGTGTTACCAATGTTTACCAGCAATGTCGCGAAACTGTTGCGATTAAACAGCAAGGGACAAATCATGCCCGGCCGAGATGCTGATTTACTGGTGTTTAATAAAAACCTTGAGTTAACCGATGTGATGGCCAATGGTCGATGGCATAAGCGTAATAATGAACAAAAGATCATTGGCACGTTTGAATAATCCTCACTAAGCACGATGAAAAACAGTTGCTATCTAGTCACTGTTTTTTATTCCCTGTTTTCCTTGAGCAACAGGCAATAAAAAGCCAAGCTTGAAGCTTGGCTTTTTATTATAAAAATATCATCAGTGATGACTAACTTAATGGCTTTAAATACGCTAAGAACTTATTTTCTGCCTTTTTGAAACACCAAATAATGATGAACGTTAGGCCCATGTAAAAGAAGCCTGCGGTTATAAACGATTCAAACGGGGCGTAGTAACGAGAATTCACTAAGCGAGCTGCACCGGTTAAATCCATGATGGTAATGATGCCAGCAACAGCAGAGCCATGTAACATGAAGATTACTTCATTACTATAAGCCGGTATAGCTCGGCGCAGTGCATTAGGTAAGATAATGCGACGATAAGCCGTCATTGGGCTCATACCATACGCTTTAGCCGCTTCGACTTCACCTGGTGGTAGGCCGTTGATTGCGCCTCGGATTATTTCTGCCGAATAGGCTGATGTATTTAAAACAAAGGCGACAATCGCACAAAACCACGCATTCTCCCATAATGTATCTTCAATCGAAATAAACTGAGCCATGCCATAATAAATTAAGAACAATTGGATCAACAATGGCGTACCACGGAAGAAATAAATAAAGGCCCACGCCGGAAGACTGCACAATCGCATTGTGCTATTACGTGCAATAGCTAACGGAATGGCGATAAAAATACCTAAAAATAATGACACCGTCACTAAGCCCAAGGTTACCCATAAACCATCAAGGTAAATTGGCAAGCTATCAACTATGATTGAAAAATCCATAATCTACCTCGTATGTATGCTGTATTTGCGCTCAACTAACTTAAGTAAGCCGGTTGAAACTGATGTAAAGAAAAGGAAAATAATGGCAACTGTCATATAAAAGGTAAATGGCATTTTAGTAGAACCGGCCGCAAGAGACCCAATTCGAACCATATCTTCTAAACCGATAACCGAGACTAACGCCGTTGTTTTAAGTAATACTAACCAATTGTTACCAAAACCAGGTAGCGCGTGGCGTATCATTTGCGGCAGTAAAATACGGCGAAAGGTAAGCGCACTGCTCATACCATAAGCCTTGGCTGCTTCTAATTCACCGCGGTCGACAGCCATAATAGCACCACGGAAGGTTTCTGCCATATAGGCACCAAATATAAAGCCGATGGTTAAAACCCCAGCGATAAATGGACTGACATCGACATAGTCAGGTAAATAAGCAGTCCATTCATGATTGGAATCTTGTGATGTAAACCACTCATTAACCCATTCATTGATATTATATAGGCCACTGTTGAGTAACATCTGACCACCATAGAATATCAACATCATCAGTACAAGATCAGGGATCCCGCGAATGACGGTGGTATAGACGGTAGCAGTGCCTTTGGCCCAACGGTAAGGTGATAGTTTTGCGAGGGCGCCCAACATGCCTAAAAACATGGCTAATAGCAGCGACAATACAGCAACTTCAATCGTCACTAATGCCCCTTTTAGGATTGAGAACTCGTAACCTTTCAAGTCCAGCATATTATTTTTCCAGAACGACAAGATATATAAGAAGAGATTTTTAGACTAACTGTGTAAAAATAAAACGTGAGCGCTGGGTGAATTTTCACCCAGCGCTCATTAACAATTAATTGCCGTAAACATCGTATTTGAAGTATTTTGCAGCGATTTTCTGATAAATACCTTTGTCACGAAGTGAAGTGATTGCCGCATCAAGTTTCTTGGTTAAGTCTTTGTCTTGCTTGCGAAGTGCAATACCCATACCTTCACCAAACCACTTACGGTCAGTTAACGCAGGACCGATGAATTCATAGGCTTCACCGCCTTCTTTTTCAAGCAAACCATTTTCAAGTGCTGATGCATCACCTAAAATAGTCGCAATACGACCAGCTTTAAGATCTAGATAAGCTTCATCAAATGAACCATAACGAACGATAGTTACTGATTCGCCAAAGTTATCTTCAACATATTTATCGTGAGTAGTCGCGCGTTGAACGCCGATTTTAACACCTTTAAGACCTTCTTTAGTGAAGGTTAAATCTGTGCCTTTCTTAGCAACATATTTATTTGGAATCTGTGCGTATTTACCAGTGAAGTCAATTTTCTTCTTACGTTCTTCTGTAATAGACATCGCGGCGATAATAGCATCGTATTTACGTGCTAGTAGGGAAGGGATAATGCCGTCCCAATCTTGAGCTACAATCTTACATTTAACAGCTAGTTCAACACAAAGGGCGTTAGCGATATCAACATCAAAGCCTGATAATTCGCCATTTGGTTCAGTCTGGCTAAATGGAGGGTAAGCTCCTTCAATACCAAAACGAATTTGTTTCCATTCTTTGGCTTGAACGGCACCAGTTAACGTAGCGGTGATAACAGCTGTAGCGAGTAATAATTTTTTCATTTTATTTACCTATTTTTTTTATGTGTACAGAATATAAATACAAGTTGTAAATATGATTTTGTTTTTTATTAATATATCGATGAAATAAACTGCTTAAAACGCTCCGATTCTGGATTGTTAAATATTTTTTCAGGTGCTCCTTGCTCTTCAACTAAGCCTTGGTGTAAAAACATTACATGGTTAGACACATCACGGGCAAATGCCATTTCGTGAGTAACAACTAACATGGTGCGTCCTTCTTCGGCCAGGCTATTCATTACACCTAATACTTCACCAACTAATTCTGGGTCAAGTGCTGAGGTCGGTTCATCAAATAACATCACTTCGGGATCAACGGCTAATGCACGAGCAATTGCGGCACGTTGCTGCTGACCACCTGACAAATGCCCTGGGTAGTAATCTTTACGCTCGTATAATCCTACTCGGTCAAGCAGCTGTAATGCTTTTTCGGTGGCTTCCTTTTTTGGAATCCCCAAAACATGGACCGGAGCTTCGATAATATTTTCAAGTACAGTCAAATGTGACCATAGATTAAACCCTTGAAATACCATGGCTAAACGAGAACGAATACGATGAATTTGTTTGTCATTTGCTGGGACTGGTTCACCTAACCGGTTATTCTTCATCTCGATTAATTCACCATTGACCCAAATTTGGCCAGCGGTTGGAGTTTCGAGTAAATTGATACAACGCAGAAAAGTACTTTTTCCCGAACCTGAGGAACCAATTATTGAGACAACATCGCCTTTATTTGCTGATAATGAAATACCTTTAAGTACTTCATGTTGGCCAAAATGCTTATGTAGATCTTTCACTTCAAGCGCGGTTGTTACCGTCATGCGCCTAGACTCCTGTTCTAATTTTTATCTTGAATCTTAAAATACGCAACAAAACTAACATCTCTTCGGTAATACCGCAACAAATTTATAACGTCGTTAAGTGTTGATATTTAATCACTTTATTTGAATAATAATTCATTGGTCGTAGTCTATTTTTGTGTTTTTTTTAGCTGCCAATTACGTAAGCAATTGAATGGGCTAGTTAAATAAATTATTTGTTGGCTTTGTTTTTGCATTGATATTGTTGCTTATGTTTTAATTTGTCGTGTTATTTGTAACCATTTTCTTATTTTCATGAAAGGCTTAGTTGCTGAATAAGTAGTCTGAGTCGTTTATAGCACGACTAATACAGCATTATTTACGACCTTACTTAGTTTTTTCGGATGATTTGGGGCTTATCTTTCTGTTAATTCTTGCGGTCCGAGTCAAAGGCCGCAAGAAAATATAATATTATGGGTTTTATCTCACTAATATTGCTTTTGGCAATTGTTTCTAGAGCAAAAAGAAGTATGATCTAAGGCTTGTTGTTTTATCTATAGTCTTTGTGTCCGGAGCCTGAGTTTTCTGTGAAAAATTTATTAATTTCCCCGTCAAAAATGTCATTGTCTACCAATGAATCAATCGTCTATCAGAATGCGCTTAAACAAGCGGGTTTACTGAGTTTAAATTTATTAGCTGTTAAGGTGACTAATCACCCCAAAGACTTTAATGGATGGTGTCGCGAACTAATTGATATTTGCCGCCATCGTATTAATCGTGACCTGCTCGATGAAGAGCAGCACAAGCCATTAAAAAAATTAACTGAGTTGTTAATTGGTGGTATTAGCATTAGCCAGCTGCGAATGGCTAAAATTGCCCCGTGGACTTTTTATGCTGACTTTTTGACCAAACAAGCTCAAGTGCACGCATTAGATGAGCGCCGTTCATTACTGGACTACGTTGCAACGCTAACCAGCAATGATTTGGCTGGGATGATTGATGAAGACCGTCGGGTGATTGCTGGCAAGCACACTGCGACTCACGATCCTTTAGTCTTTAATTTTGACTGTGAGTGGTTCGGTAGTACCAAGACCAATAAGGCCTTTCACACAATTTTAGATAACAACCCTGAAGCCTTTGATAAGGCATTAGCTCACATTCCTTTAACGGGTGAAGTTGATCATAGCCATTATCAAGCATTTATTAACGACTTTAGCCAAGCGTTTGCCGCAATCGATGAAAAAGCGACTTTAGGTCCTGCTTCACGCTTATTGGCAATGCGTCGTCCAGATCAGTTTGTCGCTGTTACTACCACTAAGCTTGATCATTTGTGTCAAGGTTTAGGTATTAAGCGATTAACGACTACTAACTTTTCCGGCTACTGGTCTGAACTGATTGGTACCGTGCGAGCTATGGGTTGGTGGGACAGTGCAGCACCTGAAGCTGAAGATGAACTGTTTTTATGGAACAACCGGGCAATCTTACTCGACATATTGCTCTACGGTGATGAAACTACACCCGAAAAATCTAATTATCTTAAGCTATTAAAAAAGCCTAGCCGAACCAAATCTACTGGTAACAGTAAACGTTCAAAAGAGTCTGCTGCAGCGTTAGTTGATCGTGTGCTTAGTGCCGATGATATGCCCGACTTTATTGTGGCCCAACGTGATTCAATTGTGGCACAGGTTGAGTCAGGCAAAAAAATTGATGATGTTATCTCGTTATTACGTAAGATTTTTGGCTAAGTAATTTGACCTGTTTAGCGATTGTCGATAGCGTATTGATATACCCTTGGGTAATTGGCCGTTGATACGTCCCAGTTACGGGTATGTTCGACATAATGTCGGCCATTGCTAATCAGGCTAGCGACATTGTCTTGGTTAGCAACTAACGAGGCAATGGTTTCAGCCAAGGCTTGGGCATCATCAGCTTTAAACAGTAGACCTGTTTCATTGTGGATGATTAGCTCGCGGTGACCGCCGATGTCTGATGCTAGCACGGGGATCCCTAGTGCCATCGCTTCCAGTGGTTTTAATGGTGTGACTAATTCGGTTAGTCGCATCGATTTTCGAGGCAATACAGTCACGTCCATTAAGCTGTAATAGTCTTTAACCTTTTCGTGGGCAACTCGGCCCGTTAAAATCACCTGGTCGGTCAAATCTAGCTCGGTTATCAATTGGGTTAGCTGGCCAAGCTGATTGCCGCCACCAACCAATAGCAACTTAATATCAAGCTTCATTGTTTTGGTAATGGCTAATGCTTTGATTAAAATATCTAGCCCTTCGTATTGGTAAAATGAACCAGCAAAACCAATCACAAAAGAATGTTCAAGTGGTAACTGTGACGATAAATTCGGGCAGCGCTGCTCTAATTGAGCAAATGATTCTATATTAACAGCGTTGGGAATGATGGTTATTTTTTCGGCGCTAATACCTCTGGTCATTAAGTCTGCGCGTAAGCCCTGACAAATAGTCGTGACCGCATCTACTCGCTTTACGACATAGGTTTCGAGCCAATGTGATAGTTTGTAACGAAAATCTCCCTCTTTGCAATTACCATGATCGACCGCTGCATCTTCCCAAAATGCGCGTATTTCATAAACTACCGGCAGTTTAAGTTTGCGCGAGGCAATTAAAGCCGCCAGTCCGTTTAGCGCTGGGCTGTGAGCGTGTAAGACTTTAGGTTGTTCAATCGCCGCAACCTCAGTAATACGTTGTGCCAATTTAAAGACGATAGACAATTGATTGATGACTGGAATGCGTGCCAGCAAGCCGCCAATAGGTTGGGTCCGATAAAAATCGAGGTTATCAAATTGTTCTTTATTCGCCGATACATCGCCCTGTTTAGATCCGGTGACATGGCTGGTATCAAACCCTAGCTTTTGTTGACACAATAAGATCGCTCGGCTACGGAAGGTATAACCACTATGAAGTGGGATGGAGTGATCGAAAATATGGAGAATTTTCATCGTTGCTATCAATTCCTAAAATTATGAGTAGTGAGCATCAATCAGTGATGGCAGTGTTTTTAATGCGCCATCCCAGCTGTAGTGGTTTAGGATCCATTGACGGTTGTGTTGATAACAGGCGCTGGGGCCACTTAATAACGTATTGATCGACTGGGCCATTTGCATTGGATCATCAATGACTAATCCTGCTTGTTGTTGATTTATTTTTATCCCTTCCTGAGCCATCGAGGTCATCACCACCGGTTTGGCCATTGCCATGGCTTCTAACACCTTATTTTGGACCCCACGTGCAATCCGCATCGGCGCCACCACTAGCTGACACACTTCAAGATAAGGCCTAACATCGGGTACGCGGCCTGTCACGGTTACACCTTGGCGCTGGGCTAATGCCGTTACTTTTGCGGTTGGATTACCGCCAACTATATAGAGTCGACATTGTGGATGCTGCTTGATAATTTGTGGCCAAATATGGTCACAGAACCATAACATCGCGTCGACATTAGCCCAATAATCCATTGCCCCAGTGAAACACAATGTTGGTGCTTTACTGGCTATTAGCTGTTCAAAGTCAGCACTGGGGTTAAAGTAGTCGGTGTCGACCCCGTTGGTTAAGGTATGAATTTTGTTGTTCATTAGTGGCGGTGACATTTGGCAAAATAACTCAGCCTCTTGCTCAGTGACCAAGGTTACCGCATTAAAATTTCGCAAGACCAGTTGTTCATATTTCCCTAACTGACGATGTTCTCGGGCGTAAATCCATTTGCTATACCAAGGTTTCGCTTGCGCGTATTGACGCCACTTGTCGGAATCGATATCGGTCATATTGAGGATCCGCGTTTTATTCTGATAGCGCGCATGGTCAATAAACTGCGCCATTGCTGACGAGTAAACATAGAGCTTGTTGATCTTAAATTGATCAATTGTACGATCTACCCAATTTTGGAAGGCAGTAGAGCGATAATGGCTGGTTGAAATGCTGCTGTTAGAAAGCAGTGCATTAACACCACTGACCGCTTGTCGTTTATCGCAAATATTAAGATCGAAAGATGAGACACAATAGGGACGTAATTTTTCAATATATTGAATGTCGTGGTCATCATCGATAAAATAACCCAGATGGACCTGATAACGTTTTGACAAATACTTTAATAAATTGAACGTCGCTATTTTATCCCCCTTATTAGGCGGGAAAGGGATGCGATGACATAAAAATAATAGCGGTGATTTTACCATTGAATTAACTCTGATTCCCTGTTGAATTGTCCATTGTCTGTTGGTGATAAATCACCAACAATCTCGTTAACTTATCCTCAGTATAGTGCAGATATTTGATTCAACAAGCAGCTCACCAAGCTGATAGACAATTAATTTTGTGATTTTTGGTAACTCAATTGCAGCGATACTGAATCGGCAAACCTTAGTGCATGAGGCTTATCTACTTCTACTTGGCAGTGAGTAACCCAGTGATGACAACTGGCGATGGTTAATACATCATTAGTTAGCTTCTCTAACAGCCCAAAGCGGTTGTTTTCAACTAAGGCGATAATTTCTTTGGTAATGGTGCGATAATTTAATGCATCGCTCATGTCATCTGTTTTAGTGGCTTTTTCTGCGGGGTAATGAATAACTACATTAATAATGACATCTTGACGATTGGCAATTTCATCATCGTTAATGCCAATGTAGGTTCGCAGTCGTAAGTTTTTTATTCTAATTATCGCTAAATCACTATTCATTGGGTTACCTCGATTTTTGAGTAAAGTTTATTAAACGCTGTTTGTTATTGTTATTGCAACTAAAACTGGGTAAATTAATTTTCATAACAGCTTGGGAGAGCATTTAGTGAAGCAATTTGAACTTTCGTCATCGTTAAAAACTGCAGTATTGTTGGCGGCCATTGTGATTGTACTCGCGGGTATTAAAGCCGCGAGTCTGGTATTGGTACCATTTTTTCTGTCAATATTTTTGGCGATCATTTGCAATCCAATTTTAAAATCATTAATGAGATTACATATTCCTAAAGGCATTGCGATTGGGTTAATTATCGTCATTGTGATGTTAGCTGGCATGTCGCTCGCAGGATTAGTCGGCAAAGCCGTTAATGGCTTTAGCGCCCAGTTACCTCAATTTCAACTGCAGCTTAGCGAGCGTTTTTCTGGGGTGTTAGCCTTTTTATCCCGTCAGGGCATGCCTGTTAATAGCGCTACTTTATTAGAGTATTTCGATCCCAGTGTCGCGATGACAATGGCAACCACCTTGCTAAATAGTTTAAGTGGGGTGATGGCTAATTTGTTTTTGATTTTGTTGACGGTGATTTTTATGTTAGCAGAATCAGACTCAATGCCCCGCAAGTTGCACTACGCGCTCGATGATCCACAAATGCGCTTAGCGCAGATTGACCAATTTTTAAATTCGGTCAATCAATACATAGCAATAAAAACATTAGTCAGTATTGGTACCGGTTGTATTATTAGCTTTTCGCTGTGGGCGATAGGGCTCGATTATTGGGTGTTGTGGGGCGTTTTGGCTTTTTTATTAAATTATGTACCTAACATCGGCTCTATTATCGCGGCATTGCCAGCGGTATTGCTAACATTAATTCAGCTGGGCTCGGCGTGGGCTGGCGCGGTTGTTGGTTTGTATTTATTGGTTAACTTAATTATGGGCAATGTGATTGAGCCACGATTTTTAGGCAAAGGCTTGGGATTATCCACACTGGTGATTTTCTTGTCTTTGATCTTCTGGGGCTGGTTATTAGGCAGTGTCGGCATGTTATTGTCGGTGCCATTGACCATGGTGGTAAAAATTGGTCTAGAGTCGAATCATTCGAGTCGCTGGTTGGCCCTATTGTTGGGCGGTGATATCGAGCCCACGGTTGAATAATTCGAACAAGAAAAGCAATAGGTATTTAGCGGTACTGGCTTTATAATGGCGTTTTTATTGATATATAGACTCCTATGCAAGCGTTATTAGCACAGTTACAATCAGTGCAATTGTCTGAGGAAACTCAGCGATTATTTCATGGTCGAGGTAAGTGTTTTTCAGGCTTAGAGCAGGTGACGATAGATTACTTTGCACCGAGCCTGTTTGTTACTTTATTTAGTGAGCATGAACCGTCGTTTGAGCAGCAAATTTTGGCGACTTTAAGTCAGGCCTATCCGGCGCACCAAGGGCCGATTCTTATTCAACGTCGTTACCTTGAGCGCTCACCTGTTGAGGTCGTTCGTGGCGAGCAACCGGCTGCAGCGCAGGTGATTGAGGGCGGATTAAGCTATCAAGTTAAGTTGCTTGATGGCCAAAATAATGGGCTTTTTCTTGATATGGCCAATGGTCGACGCTGGATTGAACAGCACGCTAAAGATCGTAACGTGTTGAATTTGTTTTCATACTCTTGTTCATTTTCGGTTGCTGCTTTAGCCGCCGGTGCGCAGCAGGTGATTAATATCGATATGAGCCATGGCGCATTAAAGTTAGGTAAGATTAATCATCAGCTTAACGATCTCGATTTAACTCAAACTAAGTTCTTCCGCCACGATATTTTTAAATCTTGGGGCAAGCTAAAACGCTACGGGCCTTATCAAACGATTGTGTTTGATCCACCGACCAATCAGTGGGGTAGTTTTACTGCGGCCAAGGATTACGCGCGTTTATTACGGAAAATTCCTGACTTAGCGACGCCCAATGCCGATTTACTTATCTGTTTAAATTCGCCAGACTTAGGGCGAGATTTTATTGCAGACTTAATGGCTGAACACGCACCTGGGTGTCAGTTAGTCGCCCAAGTGGCCAACCCAGCGGTGTTTCAAGAAATTGACCCTGACAAGGGGCTTAAGGTATTTCATTACCGTTATCTGGGACAGAAAACGGCATAAATATGATCAATAATAGCTGGGGCTTATTTCTTTAAGGCTTCGGCTATTTTTTCATCTGTTTTGTATTGACTTAAGGCATATACCGACCAAATAGCCGCTGGTACCCATCCGATCAGAGTGAGCTGTAAGATAAAGCAAAAAATGCCGGCCATTGGGCGACCTATGGTAAAAAATTGTAACCAAGGCAAGAGTAAAGCTAAGATAAAGCGCATTGAACGTTCCTTTCTAAATGATTTTTTCTATTATCGGCTTTGTAAAACATCTGCGCTAGTTTTATCTTAATCGTTGTGCCGCGTTATTTTCATACCTAATCCGAAATCTTTCTATCCAACTACTTTATCCATCGCTGGCTGGCGAACCCTTCGTCTTGTTTTAGTGAATTTTATGTTACTGTATCGCAGCGGTTGGTCCTGAGTTTAGGTTGCCGACTTGCGCTGTATTTGTTGAACATTGTTGATTAAGTTTCGCTATCGGAGAAAAAATGAGTAATTGGAGTAAAAGAGCACAAGACATTGACTCGTTCAAGGTCATGGAGCTGCTAGCACGGGCCAGTGAATTGACTGCGCAAGGTGTAGATGTGATAGCGATGGGTGCCGGGGAACCTGACTTTGCCACCCCCCCAGCAATTAGTGCGAAAGCAACCGAGGCGATAGCTCAAGGTTTAACAAAATATACGCCATCAACCGGTATCAAGCCGCTAAAAGTGGCGATCAGTCAATTTTATCAGCAGCGTTATCAGCTCGATATCGCGCCAGAGCGAATTGTGGTCACGGCAGGCGCATCGGCGGCTTTATTGTTGGTCTTTTCGTTAATTGCTGACCCGGGTGAGCAAGTGTTGATGACGGATCCCGGTTATCCGTGCAATAAACAGTTTTTACGCTTAATTGAAGCTAGCGCTAAGCTTATTGCGGTTGACGGTGCTGATAATTTTCAGCTCAGCGCTCAACACATTGAACAACACTGGGATCAGCAAAGTTGTGGCGCTTTAGTGGCGTCGCCGGCAAACCCAACGGGAACCATGCTAACTAAACAACAATTGAGCGATTTGTCTGCGAGCATTCGGGCGCGTGGCGGCCAGTTAGTGGTTGACGAAATTTATCACGGTTTGACTTATGATGGCGATGCAACGAGTGTTTTGTCGGTCGATGATGACGCTTTTGTGATTAACAGCTTTTCAAAATATTTTGGCATGACCGGCTGGCGTTTGGGTTGGATAGTCGCGCCACTTAATGCGGTGCCAGCATTAGAACGTTTGGCGCAAAATTTATTTATTTCGCCGCCAACCATTGCTCAATATGGCGCATTAGCTGCTTTTGAAGCAGAAACTATCGAGCTATTAGAGCAGCGACGGTGGATATTTAAAGCCCGACGTGACTTGTTAATTGATGGTTTAACCCAATTAGGATTCAAGCTTGATGTGGTGCCACAAGGGGCGTTTTATGTTTATGTTGATGCCAGTGCAATGACCCTGGACAGCTATCAGTTTTGTTGGCAACTGCTTGAACAAGATGGCATCTTAATTACGCCTGGGGTGGATTTTGGTCACAACAAGTCGGGACATTATTTACGCTTCTCATACACGACCGATATTGAGCGGATTAAAGAGGCGCTTCACCGATTGGCTCGTCGCTTGGATAAACAACTAACGATTTAATATCGGGTAAATAGACCTCACCGCCTCGGCAGTGGGGCCTTTGTTGGCCAGAGGTCATGGGCGACTTTAATATTTGCCATAATTTATGGCTACATTGTTAACATAATAGGAGTCGAAGATGGATTTATCCGCAATTGAACAATCACTAAATCAGCTGTCAGGTGACGCCTATCCAGTGGAGCAGTGGCATCCGCAACTGTGTCAATCAATGGACATGGTGATTAATGCTAACGGCCAATGGTTACACAATGGTGAGGTGATTAAGCGTCACAAATTGGTGGTGTTATTTGCCAAAATACTGATTAAACAAGCCGACGATTATTACTTGGTGACGCCGGGCGAAAAATTACTGATAACGGTTGAAGACGCGCCATTTGTTATCACGGACTTTGAGGTTGAAGCGGCCAATAGCGCAGAGCAGGTTATCTGGTTAGTGTCTAATATTGGCGATCGCGTTGCACTATCAACAACCTATCCGCTAGTGGTTAAAGGCCAAACTCAACGCCCCTATATTAGTTTATGGCGTGGTCTTGATGCATTAATCACCCGCAGTGTTTATTATCAACTGGTTGAGTTAGCTACGCAGCGCACAACTGACGCGTTGACTGAGCTGGTATTAAGCTCGGCTGGGCAAGATTTTTCATTGGGCAATTGTTAATAAAAAGTGAGCTTTACTGCGGAAATTAAATTCGTAGATTAATACTCGAACCGCAGTATTAGCAGCTTAACTTAAAAGCGCGGCTGCGATAAATAAAGCAGCCAGCTAGTTACGCCTGGCTGCTATTTCGATTGATTTTAGTTACCTTTAGTTTTGGTAGCGAGCAATTCGGTATACAGTGGCAATTTAACAAAGTCTGCGGCGATAACTGGGCGACTGTAATAATAACCTTGTGCGAGCAAGTTCGGGTAGCGCATCATGCGTTCTAGATGATATTGGCTTTCGATGCCTTCAGCGACAATATTTAAGCCGAGTTTGTTGGCCATCGCTACTGTCGCTTCAATCACTACATCACTGCTATCAATATCGGCAATAAAGGAGCGGTCTATTTTAATGGTACTGATCGGCAGCTTATGAATGTAAGACAGTGACGAGTAACCGGTGCCAAAATCATCTATGCACACCCCAATCCCACGATCACTGATTGCTTTCAATCGTTTAATCACTTGATTAATATTGAGTAAGAATATTGACTCGGTCAGCTCTAAGATTAATTTATGCGGTGGAAATTTGGTTCTCATCAAGACGTCATCGAGCATATCGATAAAGCTATCGGTTAGTTGAATGGCTGAAACATTGACAGATAGCTTCAGCTCAACGCCTGATTCTTGATGCCACAATAAACATTGCTGACAGGCCTTGGTCAAAATCCATTGACCGATTTCGTTCATCATGCCACTGCGTTCTGCTTCTGGCACAAACTCTTGTGGCGATACCTTACCTAATTGCGGACTATGCCAACTGAGCAGCGCTTCCATGCCGACCAACTTATTATTTTTCATATCAACAATGGGTTGGAACAGCGGCACGAGTTCTTCAAATAGTAGCGCGTGTTTTAGACCTTGTTGCAACACCGCACGGCGCTGAATTTCAAGGCTCATTTGACGGGCAAAGCTGCAAAAACTTCGCGAGCTTAACTCTTTGGCTTTATGCATGGCCGTATCGGCATACATAATTAATGGATCAGGCTCTAACGCATCATCTGGAAAGGTTGCTGTGCCGATGCTGGCGGTTAACTGAATGCTGTCAAGCTCGATAATCGGCAGCGCAATGGTATCAATAATCAATTGGCCAATCGCTTCTATTGATTGCGAATCGGGGTCAGCTGGCACAATAATAATAAACTCATCACCACCAAAGCGCGCCAGTTGATATCTTTCAGGCAATTGCTTTAATAAACGCTTAGCAATCGCCACCAACACCGCATCGCCAGTCTTGTGACCCAGGTTGTTATTGATAAGCTTAAAGGCGTCGATGTTGATTAAAAACAAATGAAATTGTTGTTTGGCATAACAACGGTGCTTTAAATACTCATCGAGACCATAGCGGTTCAATAAACCGGTTAGTTGATCGTGATAGGCCAGATGAAGGTATTTGTGTTCGCGGGTTTTTCGTTCAGTAATGTTATCTTGAATCACTAGGTAATGATTTTCGGGTAATAATCGCCTTATAGTAAAATTAAACCAGCAAATTTTACCCAGATGAATAACCTGACGTTCAAACTCAACTTCTGCTGCGCCGCTGAATTTCTCAGCTAACTCTTCGCTACTCATTTCAACTAATTCATGAATATCAATGGTTATTTGCTCGTAAACGGCTTGGAAATTTTGATTGCAACTGATGAGTTCGCCACTGGTATCAAATAAAGACGCCATGCTATTGCCAACCGTAAAGGAAGTATCGCGTTCTAATTCGTCGCGGCTGACAATGCCTTCGCATAATAATAAATCTTTGCCAGCAAACTGCTGCAGGTTGCTATAACGAATATAAATTTCTTGGGAAAAGTTTTGCGGATATACGGTCCACCAAAGGGAGCATGTTTTCCCTTTGGTGTCTTGCAATAGTTGTCTTAATTGACGGTCGGTTGCTTCAGTAATATCAACAGCCAAGTCACGTTCTAGCAACGCCGTTGTACTGGTTGCGTGCCATAATTCGAGTGCTTTTTTGTTGGCCCAGCAAATCCGATAATTACTAACGTCATAAACCCATACCGGGGTCGCCATATGATCGAAAATGGCCATGGTGTCGATTAAAAATGTTTGGGTGCTATCTAATTTATCGCTATCAGTCATAAATAATCCGACACAGTTTATTTGGGGAAAATAACAATCCCCACTATATAGAATTACTTAATTATTAACAATTTTTTTCTATTTATCGCCTAATAATAACGATTAATATCGATAAATCATGCGCTATTTTTAGCTAACTGCAGTTTTTTAGCGCTGATAATATCTCGTGCTAATTGGTCCGCAATTTTGTCGGTTTGAGTATCTTGACTGCTAGCGAGATTAAATATATTGGTCAACGTATCGTATATTTTTTCAACTTTCGCGGTCGACTTCTGCTCGTCGTAGTCATCGTCAAAAGAAACATTAATAATACCACCGGCGTTAATCACATAATCAGGTGCAAACAAGATACCTTGGTTACGTAACATTTCACCATGTCGAGCCTCGGCTAATTGATTGTTAGCGCAGCCAGCAATGATACTGGCTTTAAATAAACCTAGGGTTTGATCGTTAACCGTTGCACCTAATGCGCAAGGTGCATACACATCGACATCTTGACTATATATTTCATTAAGTCCAACCACGGTTGCGTTAAACTCTGTTGCAACGCGAGCCAGTGATTGTTGATTTAAATCGGTGACGATCAATTTAGCACCAGCATGGTGTAAATGCTTACACAGGTAATAACCAACATGGCCTAAGCCTTGAATAGCCACTTTGATGCCTGCTAGCGAATCTTTGCCTAGCTGATATTTTACCGCGGCTTTGATGCCCAAGTAGGTTCCTAGCGCGGTAAAAGGCGATGGGTCACCACTTTTACCTTCAAGCCCTGCCATATAAGGGGTTTGCTCGTTGGCGTACATAATATCTTGGGTTGTTACCCCAACATCTTCAGCACTGTAGTAACGACCACCTAGGGTATGAATTGCGCGGCCAAAGGCTCGAAACAATTCTGGGGTTTTTTGGGTTTTTGCATCACCAATGATAATTGATTTGCCGCCACCCATTTTTAGCCCGGCAATTGCATTTTTATAGGTCATGCCACGTGCTAAGCGTAAAACATCGATCAAGGCTTCTTGATCTGATGCATAATCCCACATTCGACAACCACCAACGGCGGGTCCGAGAGTCGTATCATGGATGGCAACAATAGATTTTAGTCCAGTTGCTTCATCGGTAAAAAATGATACCTGCTCGTGATTGTCAAATGATGGAAGGTCGAAAAATGCCATGGGGTACTCCAGAGATGTGCTCGAATATTGAATGTTATAGTCGAGCCAGTTGTTTATTGCGAGCAACATAACACTTGGCTATTTGCAGTGCTATGTTTAGCGCAATATATATAATTTTATAGTGTAAAGAAAAATTTATAGCAAGGGAAAGGCAGTGATAAAACCGGGCTAAGCCTTGCGCTTGACCCCGGCTAATTAGGTTAGTTCTTAGTCAAGATACCAGTATCCGCTGTTAAGTAGTTGGCAAACAAATTCAAAAAGTTGCTCATTACCTAACCATGGTGACAATTGCTCTGGTGATAACTCGGTGTGATCGGCAAACAATTTAATCGCGTCGCTAAGTGCTAGGTCTGCTGAAAACGCTTCGCCGTTAATATAAATGGTGCCAGCGCTTTGCTCATTATCGAAATATACTGAACGTAAGCCGCCAATCCGCACCAGCTGCTGTCCTTGATTTAAGCCTTCACGCACGTCTAGTGTCTGATAATCTGTCTCTGGTTCATCAATATCAAGCTCATGTTTGGCTTGGGACAGATGGCTGCCAAAGAAATCACTGAGCTTATCATCGTCGTTAATCACCTCAAGTAATGCTTGCTTTAGCTTTGCAAAATCTTGTTTGTCGATCAAACCAGGCGAACTAGTCACTTGGCGTTCAGGATCTATCACCATATCAGTGTGCAGTTGATTGTCGATGACATGGTCAGCTAAGGCGCTAAATAGGTGCGCTTTAGAGGTGGTTCTAAAGCCGACTGAAAAGCTCATTGATGGTTCAAGCGCGACGCCCTGATGAGGGAAACCTGGTGGAATGTACAACATATCGCCAGGTAATAACTCAACATCAATAATTGGATCAAAAGCTTCGACATGCAGCAAGGCTTGATGGGCAACCACTTCGGTTAATTGTTCATTACTACCGACTTGCCAGTGGCGTTTACCACTGCCTTGAATAATGAAGACATCGTAGTTATCGACGTGAGGGCCGACACCGCCGCCTGGCGTGGCAAAACTTACCATCACATCATCGATACGCCAATTGGGCATAAAGCGAAAAGGGCGGATCAATTCTGCGACGTCGCGATCAAAATGATCGGTCCCTTGGATTAGCAGCGACCAGTCTTTATCACCTAAATGGTCATAATCTTCAAAAGGACCATGTTCGGCTTGCCATTGACCGTCTTTTTGCCACACCAAACGCGCTTCAATTTGTTCTTCCATGGCGAGCCCTGCCAGTTCGTCGGGACTGATCGGATCTTGAAAGTCTTTGATGGCATTACGGATCAGTAAAGGCTTTTTTTGCCAGTACTGGCTTAAAAATTCTTGTGGCGAAAGGTCATTTAAATTTATTGTGTTCATGGTTATTTCCTGCCAAACAAAAAGGCAATGGGGGTGCCATTGCCTTTGCTATTTCTCAACTGGCGCCATCGTGACGCCTATGAGCTTAATCTATGCTAAATCGTCAACAAAAGCGATAGCACGGCCAATATAGTTGGCTGGGGTCATCGCTGTTAGCTGATCTTTTGCACTTTGTGGGATCTCTAGTGCCGCGATAAACAGCGCTAAATCTTCGCTGTTAATACGCTTGCCACGGGTCAGTTCTTTTAGCTTTTCATACGGCTTCTCAACTGCATAACGTCGCATCACTGTTTGTACTGGTTCAGCCAGTACTTCCCAGTTGTTATCTAAGTCTGCACGCAAGGCTTTTTCGTTAATCTCAAGCTTGCTCAGCCCTTTTAGAGTTGATTGGTAAGCGATAACGGCATGAGCTAAACCAACACCAAGGTTACGCAATACGGTTGAGTCAGTTAAATCACGCTGCCAGCGCGAAACCGGCAGTTTTTGGCTTAGGTGATTCATGATCGCGTTGCCAAGACCTAAATTGCCTTCTGAATTTTCAAAATCAATCGGATTGACTTTGTGTGGCATCGTTGACGAGCCAATTTCACCAGCAATGGTCTTCTGTTTGAAATGACCCAAACAAATGTAGCCCCAGATATCACGATCGAAATCTAATAATATGGTATTAAATCGTGCAATAACGTCAAATAATTCAGCAATATAATCATGCGGTTCAATTTGAGTGGTGTACGGATTCCACGTCAGGCCAAGTGAAGTGACAAACTCATTGGCAAACTGATGCCAATCAACTTCAGGATAAGCGCTAAGGTGAGCATTGTAGTTACCTACAGCGCCATTAACCTTGCCTAAAAATTCAATCTGTTGAACTTGCTCAAACTGACGTAATAAACGGATATAGACGTTAGCAAATTCTTTACCCATGGTCGATGGCGAAGCCGGCTGACCGTGAGTACGAGACAATAAAGGGACCGCCTTGTATTCAATCGCCTGTGCCTTGATCGTATCAAGTAATTGCTGAGCGTAAGGATTAAATACGTCAGTAATGCCGGCGCGTAACATTAACGCGTGAGACAGGTTATTGATGTCTTCTGAGGTACAAGCAAAATGAATGAATTCATTAACCGCATGCAGTTCTGGATTGCTGGCCACTTGTTCTTTTAGAAAATACTCAACCGCTTTTACATCGTGGTTGGTCGTGCGCTCAATCTCTTTTACTCGAGCGGCATGTTCTTCGCTAAAATTGGTAACAATGCCATCGAGCACAGCATTAGCTTCGGCACTAAAAAGTGGTACTTCAACGATTGCTGGGGTTGCGCTTAATTTTTGTAACCAGCGAACTTCAACTTCAACACGATATTTGGTCAGACCAAATTCACTAAAAATAGCGCGAAGCTCGCTTGTTTTACTACCGTAACGACCATCAATTGGAGATACTGCGGTTAATGCAGAAAGTTCCATGGGTTAATCCTCAATAACATCTAAAATTAAAGCAACTGTACTTGGGTTTAATTAATGAACAGTTGCCAGATAATGCGTGATTGGCACGAGTTTAAATTCGACTCAGTTGTCGTTGTGCATTTTGTATTAGCTCTTTTCGGGCCAGTAACAAATGGCGACGCTTACCGCCAACTTGACGCCATAATACTGCTGCGCGAACGCCAGCAAGCAGTAAGGCTCTAATCTTTTCTTGAATTAATTTTTGCTGTAACTGGGCTGGAGTGCCGGTGATTTTTATTTTAGAGCCCAACGGGCTAATAATATCACTGTAAATACTGGCCAAATTAGCAATAACCGCCGGATCGTCAATTGAAAAATGATGTAGTTGACGTTTAACCTGATCAACCCGCTGACCCATTGACGCTAATGAACGTTGAGACTTCATCAATTTACGTTCTAGTGCGATTAAACCCGCGATATATTTTGTGATCTCAATATTACGATTGTTACCGCTATCTGAGAGCTGTTCAATCATGGTTTTATAACCTAAAAATAAATCAGAGCTATTGGGATAAATATCTTGCGCATTATCCGGATCGGTAATTAATAGACTGTTAATACAGACTTGCCATTGCTGGTTGTCAATGGTGCCAGTACGAGCAAGGTTATGGACCAGCTGGGCACATTGGCACATTGCCGCAAAGGCTAATACTTGATTATTTTTATGATTGGTCATTATTTTTCCTGAGCCTTTAGTCGCGAATAATTTCGTCAATAATGGCGCCGCCGAGGCAGACTTCATTGAGATAAAATACTGCTGATTGTCCTGGAGTAACCGAACTTTGCGGTTGGTCGAAAATTATTCGGATCTGATCGGGACCCGCAGGGTATAAAGTACAAGGGATATCTTGTTGGCGGTAGCGGGTTTTTACCGTTAATTTGGTCACTTGTTGCGGACCAACACGATCGGTCCAATGCAATTGACTCGCCAGCAGGCCATTAGAAAATAATCGAGGGTGATCGGCGCCTTGGCCGACTATTAATACATTACGTAACATATCTTTTTCGACCACATACCAAGGTGCATCACCATGCTTGCTCAGTCCACCGATATGCAGACCTTTACGTTGTCCTAGCGTGTGATACATCAGGCCTTCGTGCTGACCGACTGCTTCACCTTCACAGGTTTCAATCACACCAGGCTGAGCCGGTAAATACTTTGACAAGAAATCTTTAAACTTGCGCTCACCAATGAAACAAATGCCGGTTGAATCTTTTTTGTTATGGGTGATCAAACCTTGCTCTAATGCAATTTGACGCACCGCTGGTTTTTCTAATTCACCGACCGGAAATAAGGTTTGTGCGACGTGCTCTTCACCTAAGGTGTATAAAAAGTAACTTTGGTCTTTATTATCATCAAGGCCGCGCAATAGTTGCCACTTGCCATCGATTTGACGGCGGCGAACATAATGGCCGGTAGCAATGTAATCGGCGCCTAAGTTTTCGGCCGCAAATTCAAGAAAAGCTTTAAACTTGATTTCTTTATTACAAATGATGTCAGGATTAGGCGTGCGGCCAGCCTTATATTCTTCGAGGAAGTACTCAAAAACGTTGTCCCAATACTCCGCAGCAAAGTTAATGCTGTGAAGTTTAATGCCTAACTTGTCGCATACTGCTTGTGCGTCAGCTAAATCTTGGGCAGCAGAACAATATTCATCGGTATCGTCTTCTTCCCAATTTTTCATAAACAGCCCTTCCACCTGATAGCCTTGCTGTTTAAGTAAGTAAGCTGAAACAGACGAATCAACCCCACCAGAGATACCAACGATAACTTTTTTGCTTGCCGTGTCTAACATTTTTGACCTTGTAATGACTTAATTCTGCGGCATTGTATTTCACGATTATGAAACCGTGATCAACGTCACGCAGTAATGATATTTTTCGGGCGCAAATTTTAACACAAAGGTCGATAATGTGGTAGCAACATTACAACGACAGTTTAACTATTTTTATCGAGGAAGGGCGAGAAAAAGCGTCATTTATACTTCGCGATATTTACCATTATCGAGTCCATCAATGGTCCAGTTGCCAATGCGGTAGCGAATAAGTCGCAAAGTTGGATGGCCGATATGCGCTGTCATGCGTCTAACCTGGCGATTGCGGCCTTCAGTTATCGTTATTTCTAACCAACTGGTTGCAATGTTTTTCCGCTCGCGGATCGGAGGATTACGCGGCCATAGATTAGTGGGCGGCGCTATTATGCTGATCTCAGCGGGCTGGGTCATGCCATCTTTTAATGTGACACCTTGGCACAGTTGTTTAATGGCATCATCGGATGGGATCCCTTCAACTTGAGCCCAGTAAGTCTTCGCTGTTTTTTCTTTCGGTTGGGTTAACTTAGCCTGTAATTTACCATTATTAGTTAAAAGTAATAAACCTTCACTGTCACGATCGAGCCGTCCTGCGGCATAAACGTCTTTTTGATCGACATAGTCTGCTAAGGTCTGTCGACCTTGCCCATCGGTAAATTGGCTAAGAACATCAAAGGGTTTATTAAATAATATGACCCGAGTTGGACCTGTTTTGGGTTTATTTAGATGATCTTTTGGGGTCGCTCGACGTTTAATCGGTGATTTTTTTTGTTCGGTCGGTTTTGATAAAAACTTACTGCGCATAGTGGTAGATATTCTCTATTTATTAATCACAAAGGAAAAATAACCCAATGGTGATCCATTCATTAGTTTTAATGCAGAGATTATATCAGAAATAGTGCAGATTATGGCATCATCAACTTAGCTACTATTGCATATAACTAAGTCGACTGACCCATCTAATAAGTTAGAGTAAAAACGGCTCGCGTTACTAATCACAAATTCAAAGACTATTCAAAGACTTAGTGTTTAAATCATTAGACAATGTTTTTACCAACGTCAACGTGGTATTAACGAATTGTTAATTTATAAGGTTACAGCCGCTATCACTATTTTGCAGTGCTTTAGTCTTAGTTAACCGGGCTGATTTTTTCTGCATGAGCACCCTTGGGGCCACTTTGCAATTCGTACTGAACTTCTTGGCCTGCCTTTAAGGTGCGGTAGCCATCCATTTCAATGACTGAATAGTGCGCAAACACATCCTCGCCGCCATTATCGGGACAAATAAAACCAAAACCTTTTGCATTATTAAACCATTTAACGGTACCTGTAGCCATTCCTAAATTCCTTGTATTGACTCGATTCATCCAAACTGAATTAGTACTATTAATTTGTATAAATACGATTTGTTTAGTGAATTTATACGAAATTAATATTAAAATATTTAAACAAAACGATTAAACAGTCAAGCGTTAATCGTATTTTATTAGTATTATTGTTGGTATTTTGTTCCACAAATTAAAATAAGGTCTAAAATTAAATTATGGGTGAGTCAAGTGATTTTGATTTGGTGCTTGAGAAAGACACTCAAGAGCTGGCTACTAAGCCACCATCGTTATATAAAGTTATATTAATTAATGATGATTACACACCAATGGATTTTGTAACCGAAGTATTGCGCGTGTTTTTTGGTAAAAACGAAGAAGCTGCTTTTCAAATAATGATGGCTGTTCATCAAGATGGTCAGGCAACTTGCGGTATTTATAGCGCAGATATAGCTGAAACAAAAGTTGAACAAGTATGTCAATGTGCACGTGAGAATGAACATCCATTATTGTGCACAATGGAAGAAGTTTGAATTAGTGAACTAGTCAATATTTTAAGGAGACATGCCCATGCTAAATAAGTCACTGGAACTGACGTTAAACAGTGCATTTCGCGATGCCCGTTCAAAACGTCACGAATTTATGACGGTTGAGCATCTGTTACTAGCTTTAACAGAAAACGACTCGGCCAAAGAGGCTTTATTAGCTTGCGGAGCTGATATCGAGTCACTACAAAAAGAGATTAACTGTTTCATTGAGGAAACGACTCCGTTGATCGGTGAAAGCGACAATGAACGAGAAACTCAGCCTACGCTTGGTTTTCAGCGAGTACTACAGCGCGCAGTGTTCCACGTTCAGTCGTCTGGCAATAGCGAAGTAACAGGCGCTAATGTCTTGGTTGCTATTTTTAGCGAACAAGAGTCACAAGCGTCGTACTTACTGAAAAAATCGGACATTTCTCGCTTAGATATTGTCAATTTTGTGTCGCATGGTATTAGCAAAGATGGTGAGCAGATCCACGATACTACGGATCAAGAACAGCTCGAGTCACCCGAAGAGCAAAAAAATAAAGATGCGTTGACTAAATATGCGACCAACCTTAATGAACTTGCTAGTCAGGGATTGATTGACCCGCTAATCGGTCGCCATAACGAAGTTGAACGAACCATTCAGGTGTTGTCTCGTCGTCGCAAGAATAACCCGTTATTAGTCGGTGAAGCAGGGGTTGGTAAAACAGCTATTGCTGAGGGATTAGCCTATCGTATTATTAAAGACGAAGTGCCTGATATTATTGCAGGACATGTCATTTATTCGCTCGATATGGGCGCGATTCTTGCTGGGACTAAATACCGTGGTGATTTTGAGAAACGTTTTAAAGCGGTCTTGAAAGATTTCGAAGCTCAGGCTGATTCAATTCTATTTATTGATGAAATTCATACCATTATTGGGGCCGGTGCTGCATCTGGTGGCATGATGGATGCGTCTAATTTACTTAAACCATTGTTATCAAGTGGCAAGCTACGCTGTATTGGTTCAACGACTTATCAAGAGTTTTCAGGTGTGTTTGAAAAAGATCGGGCACTAGCAAGGCGCTTTCAAAAAATTGATGTGGTCGAGCCATCGGTTGAAGATACCACCGAGATTTTAATGGGGCTTAAGAAAAGCTACGAAATGCATCATAACGTTACCTATACCAAAGCTGCAATGCGTGCTGCTGCTAAATTGTCTGCTAAATATATCATTGAACGTTTTTTACCTGATAAAGCCATTGATGTTATCGATGAAGCGGGTGCACGTTTAGCAATGAAAGGTCATGACGATCGAGATCCTATTATTGACGTGGCACAAATCGAAGAGATTATTGCCAAAATGGCCCGAATTCCAGAGCAGTCGGTTTCATCTTCTGATGTTAAATTACTTGAGAATTTAGATCGGAATCTGAAACTCGTGGTCTTTGGACAAGATCCTGCGATTGATAAATTAACGTCGGCGATCAGATTATCGCGTTCTGGTTTAGGCAACGAAGACAAACCAATCGGCTCATTCTTGTTTGCAGGCCCAACCGGGGTTGGTAAAACTGAAATATGTAAGCAATTAGCCATCAGCCTTGGGGTTGAATTGATTCGCTTTGATATGTCCGAATACATGGAAAGTCACACGGTTAGTCGATTGATTGGTGCTCCTCCTGGTTATGTTGGTTATGATCAAGGTGGTTTGTTAACAGATGCCGTGCGTAAGCAACCACATAGTGTAGTATTGCTTGATGAGATAGAGAAAGCTCACAGCGATGTTTATAACCTGTTACTACAAGTTATGGATCACGGTAGCTTAACCGATAATAATGGCCGTAAAGCTGATTTTAGGAACATTATTTTAGTGATGACGACTAATGCTGGTGTTGGTCAGACGGCGCGTCAAACAATGGGCTTTAAGGCGCAGGATAACTCAAGTGATGCGATGCAAGACATTAATAAAGAGTTCACGCCTGAATTTAGAAATAGACTTGACTCTATCGTCTGGTTTAACCATTTAGACCATGTCGTGATTGAGCAGGTTGTTGATAAGTTTATTGTTGAAGTACAAGCCCAGCTAGATGCCAAACATGTTGCACTTGATGTCTCGGCTCAAGCGAGAGCTTGGTTAGTCGAGAATGGCTACGACAAGGCAATGGGTGCACGTCCGATGGCGCGTTTGATTCAAGAAAAGCTTAAAAAGCCGATGGCTAACGAATTACTCTTTGGTCAACTGGCTAATGGCGGGTCGGTTGAGGTTGCTATTAGCAATGACAAGTTAACCTTTAAATATATTCCATTGAATTTAACCGAAGATATTAACTAATACCAGTTAGATTAGTTAAGCCATAAAAAAACCCATCGAATGATGGGTTTTTTTATTTTCTATTGAGCAAAACTGCTCAATGGAAAGAGCAGATTAACGCGCACGGAATACGATGCGACCTTTACTAAGATCGTAAGGTGTTAGCTGCACGGTTACTTTGTCACCGGTAAGAATTCGGATATAATTTTTACGCATTTTACCTGAAATGTGCGCTGTGACTACATGGCCATTCTCAAGTTCTACTCGGAACATTGTGTTAGGTAAGGTATCTAGCACAGTGCCTTGCATTTCAATATTGTCTTCTTTAGCCATTAAGACTTGTTCCTGTCGATTGATGCTGTTTCGTCCAAATATCGAGCGAAATAATGCGGGTAATTTATGGGCGCAAATAATGACGCAAAACGGCTGCCGTGTAAAGGATTGAGCGTTATTTTTTGAATATAATCCAACTATCGTCAATATATCGTTGGTTTGGACTATATTTTTGCTTGTATTTCATACTATCGCAAGCGTCGATAAAATAACCTAAATAAACGAACTTGATATCGTTTTGTGCCGCATACTCTATTTGCTGTAAAATATTATAACTGCCAAGTGATAACTTAGCGAACTGTGGATCAAAAAAAGTGTAAACAGCGGACAGAGCATTTGGCGTGCGATCGACTATCGCCACCGATATTAATTGCTGCTGGTGATAAAGCTCGATAAACTCGATGTTAGACCACTTAGACTGGGTAAAGCTTTTCAACTGCTCTTCATTGGGCGGGTACATGCTGCCATCGCAATGACGCGCGTTAATGTACTTTTGGTACAGCGGAAAATAACTGGGTTTTATGTGTTGAGTTACTTTCATCACGAGCTGTTTGTTTTTTGCTAATAAACGTCGTTGGCTTTTGGATGGGATAAAATCGCTGACATTAATTCTGAGGCTTTGACAGTCACTGCACTGTGGACAGTGAGGACGGTAGACATCATCAGCACTGCGGCGAAAACCTTGCGCCATTAATGCTTCATAAGCCTCACAAGTGAGTTGCAATGATGGCTGCACAAAAATAAGTTGTTCGGTTTTGTCTGGCAAGTAGCTGCAGCTAAATTTTTCAGTAATTGCCAGCGGCACATGAGTTACTTTGGTCATTTTATTCTGATTGCACACTTGTTTAATAATAGAGTTGGCGTGGTTGCCAGTCTATAGGATCTAACTTACTCTTTAGCGGGTGTTTGAGCAATCTTAAAAAATCGGTTCGCGCTAACGTTGTCGCCCCTAGAGAAAGCAAGTGATCATTGGGGATTTGGCAATCGATAATCTTTATTCCATGCTCAGCTAGGAATATACTTAAAGTATATAGAGCAACTTTGGATGCATTAGTTCGACGAGAAAACATTGATTCGCCGCAAAAAACGTTGTTGGTCATTACGCCATATATACCACCAATGAGGCTGTCTTGCTCCCAGACTTCAATGCTGTGTGCGTGCCCCTGCTGATGTAATGCAAGGTAACCTTGAGCTATTTGATCGTTGATCCATGTTTCTTTCTGGTAGCTGCGAGGCTCTCTGCAGCCGGTGATAACATCGCTAAAGCAATTATTGATTGTTATTTTATAATGGTTTTTTTTCAGAAATCGTTGAAAGCTCTTGCTGACATGAAATTTGTGAGTGAAAATAATGCAACGAGGGTCCGGCGACCACCATAAAATAGGTTCGTCGTCATTGTACCAAGGAAAAACTCCGTGCTGGTAAGCACTATATAACCTTGTGGCCGATAAGTCTCCGCCGACCGCTAACAGTCCATTAGGCTCCGTTAGTGCGATGCTAGGGCATGGAAATGAGAAATTATTATTATCTAATAGAGTTAACTTGGGCATAAGCCTGTGATGAATAAGGACACTTAAGATCAGTTTATATTAATAATAACAGTCAAGATAATATTTATCGTTGATGATTATTAATCAACCGTTATGATCTTAGACAAGGAGAATATAATGAAGTGGTCGAGCTGTTTCAGGTGCTTGGTAAAAATATCCGTATTTTTAATATTTATGCCGCACGTACTCGCCGAGCAAGTAATGACAATAAGTAAGGTCGAATCAGCAACTGTATTTAATGTCAGATTGCTCAGTGAACAAGATCTTAGACGTGACCAACGCCACAATTGGCGTTTGTTTGGCGAGTCATTGCTCGGTGGTGTTTTAGGTTATCAATTTGGTGAAGGCTCTGCGATTGATATCAAGCAGGTCTTAGATGCAATTTTACTTAAAAATAAACGCGCAAGGCAGCGTAATTTGGGTGATATTAGTCAGCAAGTTAAGCTGATAGAAATGATTGTGATTTTATCAAGCGGGGTCAGAAAAGCGATTATTTTACCCTTACAAAAAGATCAAGTATATCGCAATAAAGATCGACTCAGATTGGTGTACTTTGAGACCGGGGTGTTCATTGATCGCGTATTATAACCAAAGCCCCGCTCAGGGCTTTGGTGCATTACTACCATTAAGTTAACGGTAGCAATGTCGTGATGTTACTGGGCATCAAGGAAGCGTTCTGCATCCAGTGCCGCCATACAGCCGCTGCCAGCTGATGTGATGGCTTGACGGTAGTGTTGGTCAAATACATCACCAGCGGCAAAGACGCCTGGGATTGACGTTTGAGTGGCGTTTCCTGCTAATCCAGACTGAATTTTAAGGTAACCATTATCCATGTCTAATTGGCCTTCGAATATGCCGGTATTTGGCTGGTGACCGATCGCAATAAATACACCGTCGACAGTTAGTTCACTATCGGTATTGCCATTAGTGCCAGTCAATTTTAATCCAGTAACACCCATTTGATCGCCCACAACTTGTTCTAGTGTTGAGTTAACGTGCAATTCGATGTTACCGTTTGCTACTTTATCCATTAAGCGATCGATTAATATTTTCTCGCTACGGAACGTATCGCGGCGATGGACCAAGTGAACTTTTGAAGCAATGTTAGCCAGATAAAGGGCTTCTTCAACGGCGGTATTACCACCACCAACCACGGCTACTTCTTTACCACGATAAAAGAAACCATCACAGGTTGCACAAGCAGAAACACCACGGCCCATAAACTCTTCTTCTGAAGGTAGACCAAGGTATTTAGCTGAAGCGCCAGTACAGATGATCACGGCATCAGCAGTAAAGGTTGCAGTGTCACCAAACAGAGTGAAAGGGCGCTTTGAGAAGTCGACCTTGTTAATGTGATCGAAAATGATTTCAGTATCGAATTTCTCAGCGTGCTCTTTCATTCGATCCATCAATGCTGGACCTGTTAGATCGTTAGCATCGCCAGGCCAGTTCTCTACTTCGGTAGTGGTTGTAAGTTGACCACCTTGCTGAATACCTGTTACTAGGACAGGTTTTAAATTAGCACGTGCTGCGTAAACTGCTGCAGTGTAACCTGCAGGGCCAGAGCCTAAAATCAATAGTTCGCAATGTTTGGTGTCAGTCATGAAGGATCCTAAAAATGGGGGAAATAATTGCTACACAATATAAAGATTGCAGGGCACAAGCACAAGGTAATTAGTATTTTACGTCGTTATACTATATAGCTGATTTTAATATGTGCATCTCATCACTATTTAAAGCAAAAAAAAGGAAAGCACTAGGCTTTCCTTTGATCTAACTATTCTACTGTCACAGTAGCCTAAACTACTGTGGGCTAGAATAATTATTAAGCTTGTAATGCAACTTCTGGCGCAACGAACTCAAGACCGTGTGCAATAGCAACACTTTCACAAGTGATTTTGCCGTTGATAACGTTAAGACCGTTTAAGAAGTCTTGATCGTTAGTTAATGCTGCTTTGTAACCTTGGTTTGCCAATTTAATAATGTATGGCAATGTTGCATTGTTTAATGCGAAGGTCGAAGTACGTGGTACTGCGCCAGGCATGTTTGCAACACAATAGTGAACGACTTCATCAACGATGAACGTTGGATCTTGGTGAGTTGTCGCATGAGAAGTCTCAATACAACCACCCTGATCAATTGCAACATCGACAATCGCAGAACCAGCTTTCATGTTTTTGATGTGTTCTTTAGTCACTAACTTAGGAGCAGCAGCACCTGGAATTAGTACACCACCGATAACTAGGTCAGCAGATAATACAGCTTGCTCTAGCGCGTCAGCAGTAGAGTAAAGCACTTTAGCAGTGTTACCAAACTGAATGTTTAAGCGACGTAGCGTATCGATGCTACGGTCTAAAATTGTCACTTCAGCACCAAGGCCAATTGCCATTTGTGCTGCATTATTACCAACCATACCGCCGCCGATAACAACAACTTTAGCAGGCTCAACACCAGGTACGCCACCTAGCAACATGCCACAGCCAGCATTAGATTTTTCTAACGCTTGCGCACCAGCTTGAATAGACATACGGCCAGCCACTTCAGACATTGGCGCTAGTAACGGTAAACCACCGTTGCGATCTGTTACTGTTTCGTAAGCGATACAAATAGCTTTTGAATCGATTAGCTCTTGAGTTTGTGCTAAATCAGGGGCTAGGTGAAGGTAAGTAAATAAGATTTGACCTTCGCGTAACATTGCACGTTCAACAGTTAGCGGCTCTTTAACTTTTACAATCATTTCTGCTTTTGCAAAAACTGCAGCGGCATCATTTTCGATTGCTGCACCAGCATCGATATAATCTTGGTCAGTGAAACCAATGCCAGCACCGGCTTGGGTCTGAATAATAACATCGTGGCCATGCTGTACTAGTTCGCGCACACTTGCTGGAACCATACCGACACGATATTCATGATTTTTAATTTCTTTAGGTACACCGATAAGCATAATGACTACCTTTTGTTAATTTGGATTGGGTAAAAAGTAAATCTAGTATAGAAGCTTTTTGCAGGGGATATCATCTGTAGTTTCGACAATGTCAGCATAAAATGCTAACATTGACTTATATCTAAGATAATAACTCGGTGGTATTACCAATGAGCCAGTCAATAGTACTAGATCGCATTGATCGCAACATATTAATCCAATTACAAATCAACGGCCGAATCTCTAATGTCGAACTAGCTAAACGGGTTGGTTTAAGTCCGACCCCTTGCTTAGAGCGAGTAAAACGACTAGAAAAACAGCGGGTCATTAAGTCGTATACAGCCTTGCTCGACCCCGAGCAGCTTAATGCTTCATTATTAGTTTATGTTGAAATTAGACTTAACCGCAGTAGTGCAGATGTGTTTGACCGGTTTAATGAAGCAGTTAATCAATTAGATGATATTTTGGAGTGCCATTTAGTGTCTGGCGATTTCGACTATTTACTAAAAACGCGCGTGGCAGATATGTCAACTTACCGTAAGGTGCTTAATCAAACGTTACTGCAATTGCCCGATATTAAAGATTCTCGAACCTATGTGGTGATGGAAGAAGTTAAATATTCTACCCAAATAGCGATCGCCAATTAACTTGCTTAAGTAGCACTTGATCAAGCGCTACTTAAGCGTTTAAAATTGGTAATATGGCTAGATACTCGTAATCAATGAAATTGCAGGTTTTATTCCAGCATTGCCAAGGGTATAGGTTAAACGTCAAATTTTTTAAGTGGAATAATTGTGTTAGGGAGAGATTGCTTTTGGCGATAGAGAATTCAGTGCAAGAGACAGTAGTAGATAATATGCAGCCAGTAACAACAGCGAGCGGAAAAGTTAGCGGGGCGCAAAGATTATTGGAAGCGGCTATCGTGACGTCAACGCTGTTATCATTATATTTATTGTTGGCACTTTATAGCTTTGATCGTGCTGATGCCAGTTGGACTCAAACCGCAGTCAGTGGCACTGCAGCTAACTGGATGGGTCATACTGGGGCCTACTTGGCGGATATTTTACTATTTTGTGTCGGTTATCTGGCTTATCTGTGTCCATTTTTACTCGCTGGCTTAGGTTATGTCCTGTTTAAAGCCCACCATAAGTTACGCGCGATTGATTATTTTACGATGGGGCTGCGCTTTGTCGGCTTCTTTTTAACTGTTTTCGGGGTTTTAGCAACGGCGAGTATTAATTTCGATAATATCTATAGTTTCTCTGGTGGTGGCATTATCGGAGATATGGTGGCGCAAGCGATGTTACCAAACTTTAATTTTCTTGGTACCACCTTGCTATTAGTTTGTTTTATTGCAACCGGCTTAACACTTTTGACCGGCATTGGCTGGATGCAGCTTGCTGAGTCAATTGGTTATTATACCCTTAAGGGCTGCTGCTGGATTGGCGGTTTGCCGCAACGTTTTAGTCGTAACAGCCGCCGCGATGAGTCGGTCGACTCTGACGATACTTTAGCAGCACCTGTGACTAAAACAAACAGAAGTGAAGAACCTAGTTTTGACCTAAATGCTAACGCCAAGATTGCTAAAGCCAATTTGCCTGAACCTGAACTAGCAGCGGCTAGTGTTATTGCTATTAAATCAGAACCGGCTGAAGCAGTACCCAGTACTGACATCGTAAGTGCAACGATTGAGCCGCAAGATGACGATAGCCCTGAAATTGAATTCTCGCCTTATCAAAGGCCAGATCATGATGAAATGACGAGCGAGGATATCGCGCAGCCAAGTTCAACTGAACAATTGAGCGCCGCTATCTCAGCTATTCAACCTAAAGTTATCGCTGAAGATTCACCAGAGCCAGTTATCGAACCGCCGGCCGCGGTAGGCCTGCTTCCTTCATTGACTTTGCTCGATAATGCAAAAAAGAAATTTGCCCCGATTGCCCAAGAGGACTTGGATCGAGTATCACGGTTGGTCGAAGAAAAATTGCTCGACTTTAATATCATCGCTAATGTGGTTGATGTATATCCTGGCCCTGTGATCACGCGCTTTGAACTCGACTTGGCGCCAGGGGTAAAAGTCAGCAAAATATCGGCCTTATCCAAAGATTTAGCGCGTTCATTATCGGCGTTAAGTGTGCGGATCGTTGAAGTTATTCCAGGCAAGAGTGTTATCGGGCTTGAAATCCCCAACGAACATCGAGAAACGGTCTACTTACGCGAAAACCTCAGTAGTGATGCCTTTGCTAGCTCAGCATCGCCGCTAACTATGGTGCTAGGCAAAGATATTTCTGGTGCGCCGGTGGTGGTTGATTTGGGAAAAATGCCGCACTTGTTAGTGGCAGGTACCACAGGCTCAGGTAAATCAGTTGGGGTTAATGCGATGATCGTATCATTGCTTTATAAATCGACTCCGGAACAAGTTCGGATGATTATGATTGATCCGAAGATGCTTGAACTCTCCGTTTATGAAGGGATCCCACACCTGTTATCCGAAGTTGTTACTGACATGAAAGAAGCAGCAAATGCCTTGCGCTGGTGTGTTGGTGAAATGGAACGTCGCTATAAAGTCATGTCGGCGGTCGGGGTGCGTAACCTGAAAGGGTACAATGCTAAAATTGATCAAGCCCGCGCTGATGGCGCGCCATTGGTCGACCCCCTATGGAAGCCTGGTGATAGCATGGATCCAACGGCACCAGAACTTGAAAACCTGCCGAGCATTGTGGTGGTGGTTGACGAGTTTGCCGACATGATCATGATTGTCGGTAAGAAGGTCGAAGAGCTGATTGCCCGCATTGCGCAAAAAGCGCGTGCCGCTGGCATTCACCTTATTTTAGCGACGCAGCGCCCATCGGTTGATGTTATTACTGGTTTGATTAAAGCCAATATCCCCACCCGAATTGCATTTCAAGTATCGTCGAGAATTGATTCACGCACTATTTTAGATCAACAAGGAGCCGAGCAATTACTTGGCATGGGCGACATGTTGTATTTACCGCCAGGCACAGGAGTGCCAACGCGAGTTCACGGTGCTTTTGTCGACGACCACGAAGTACATAAGGTGGTTGCTGATTGGAAAAAACGCGGAAAACCGAACTATATTGAGGCGATCTTGTCTGGTGATAGTAACGAATCAATTTTATTACCTGGTGAAGCAGCCGATGGCGATGACGAAAATGATGAGTTTTATGACGAAGCTGTTGCGTTCGTTACCGAAACGCGCCGAGGATCAATCTCAAGTGTGCAACGCAAGTTTAAAATTGGTTATAACAGAGCTGCCCGCTTAATTGAACAAATGGAAGCGTCGGGTATTGTTAGTTCACCGGGACATAATGGGCTGCGAGAAGTAATTGCTCCGCCAGCGCCAAAGATGTAACCACCACCTACTAAGCAATCAGCGCTCTGTATTGAATCGGTAGACAGTGTTGAATTAGTAGATAGTATTGAATCAGCGCAAAGTATTTATAGGATAATAATGTACAAAAATTTAGTGTTAATAAGTGTGTTTATGCTGGCAATGAGTGGCACGATGATGGTGCAAGCGACCGAGCAAGTAAGTGCGACGCTTGAAACATCGGCCAAAGTAGCCTCGGCACCAACGAGTGCGTTATTGACGTTACGTCATAAGCTCAAGCGATTCGAACAGTTTTCAGCGCAGTTTGAGCAAAAAGTCTTTGATGTCAAAGGTCAGCAGATCCAAATAAGCATGGGTGAATTGCAAGTTAAACAGCCGAATAAATTTCGGTGGCAAACCTATGAGCCGGACCAAAACTTAATTGTTTCGGACGGCCAGGCCGTGTGGATCTATAATGCATTTGTTGAACAGGTGACAGCAATGGAACTCAACAAAACGGTACAACAATCGCCGTTGTGGTTAATTGCCAACCAAAGTGAGCAAGCTTGGTCACAATTTGATGTTAGCAGTAACCAACAGGGCTACTCTATTGTGCCTAAGGATCCTAATAGCTTAACCAAGCGCATTATTATTCGATTTAATGACGATATCATTAACCGTTTGACCATTGAAGATACCCAAGGACAAACGAGCGAGTTTATTTTAAGCGACTTTAATGCCAGCTCGCGACTTGCTAATGACTTATTTAATTTTACGCTACCTGACGACGTTGATTTCGACGACCAAAGAGAGGTTAAGTAGCGTTCAGTGACGACATTAACTTTTGATTTTTCGCCCAACTTTGAACCGCTGGCCGCACGAATGCGTCCGCGGACTATTGAGCAGTATATTGGCCAAGGCCATATCCTTGGTCCCGCTAAACCATTGCGCTTAGCGCTAGAAGCGGGCCGAGCGCATTCAATGATTTTATGGGGGCCGCCTGGCACTGGTAAAACAACCTTAGCAGAGTTAGTGGCCACCTACGTTGATGCTCATGTTGAGCGAATATCGGCGGTAACCTCTGGGGTCAAAGATATTAGAAAAGCGATCGAAAATGCTAAGGAAGTCGCCAGTGCGCAATCACGGCGAACCTTATTGTTTGTTGACGAAGTGCATCGCTTTAACAAAGGCCAGCAAGACGCTTTTTTACCCTATATTGAAGACGGTACGGTTATTTTTATTGGTGCGACCACCGAGAACCCATCATTTCAGTTAAACAATGCCTTGTTATCGCGGGCGCGTGTCTATTTACTCAATAAGTTAGAGCCGCAAGATATTATTGCGCTAATTTCGCAGGCGCTTGCTGATAAAGAGCGCGGCTTAGGTCAACAGTCGATTGTTATGGCACCAGAAGTGGCTAATGCGTTGGCTAACATCGTTCAGGGCGATGCGCGTATGGCGCTGAACTACCTTGAATTACTGAGCGACATGCTTGATGACAGTCAGCAAGAGATTAGCCTCGAAATGCTAACCCAAGTCTGTGGTGCTAAGGTTAGCCAATTCGACAATAAAGGCGACCTTTATTACGACTTGATCTCGGCGTTGCATAAATCAATTCGCGGCTCATCTCCTGATGGTGCGCTGTATTGGTTTTGCCGGATGTTAGCAGTTGGTGCTGATCCGTTGTATATTGGACGGCGCTTATTGGCTATTGCATCAGAAGATATCGGCAACGCAGACCCTAAGGCGATGCAAATAGCCTTGTCAGCATGGGATTGTTTTCACCGAGTTGGCCCCGCGGAAGGGGAGCGAGCGTTAGCCCAAGCGGTGATTTATTTGGCGTGTGCGCCCAAAAGTAATGCAGTGTACAGTGCCTTTAATCAAATGAAAGCGTTGGTGGCCCAAGAGCAAGACTTTGAGGTGCCCAATCATTTGCGTAATGCCCCGACTAACTTAATGAAAGAGCTAGGTTATGGCAGTGAATATCGTTATGCCCATGACGAAGTTAATGCCTTTGCTGCGGGTGAAAGCTATTTACCGCCCCAATTAGCCGAGTTAAGACTGTATCAGCCGACCAGTCGCGGTTTGGAAGCTAAAATTAGCGAAAAACTCAAATTTTTAGAACAACTTAACCAAGCCAGTGCCCATAAAAGGTATTAACCAATGGCACACATTAACGGACAATAGATTAAGGATAACGATAGGTAAGCGATGAATAATTTACTGATGATTGCGATCGGAGGTGCGTGCGGTGCCATGACCCGCTATGGATTTGCACAATTAGCAATTAACCTGTTTGGTAAAGGCTTTCCTTTTGGTACACTTATCGTCAATTTTGTTGGCTCATTATGTATGGGGCTACTTTTTGGCCTTGTTGAGGCTGAGCATGTAGTGCCGGAAGCAAAAATGGCATTAGGCATTGGATTTTTGGGGGCGTTAACGACCTTTTCAACATTTTCGCTTGATAGTGTGCTGCTGATCCAGCAAGGCGACCTGAGTAAAGCGATGCTTAATATCTTGTTAAATGTTGGTTTGAGTCTGGGTGCTGCTTTTATTGGTATCACACTAGTCGCTAAAACCTAAAAGTTAGGCCTCAACAAAGCCCGTATCCTTAGACTTTATATACTATATTTGTCATAAACTTATTATTCGGAATAAAAATGTTAGACGCTAAATATCTTAGAAATGAATTAGAAGAAACCGCGCAACGCCTTAAGGCACGAGGTTTTGAATTAGACACGGCTCAACTGGCTGAATTAGAAGAGCGCCGCAAGTCATTGCAAGCCGCGACCCAAGAGTTGCAAGCTGAGCGAAATAGTCGTTCTAAATCTATTGGTCAAGCCAAAGCGCGCGGCGAAGACATTGCACCATTACTGGCTCAAGTTGGCGAATTAGGCGACAAACTTGAACTCGCTAAGAGCGAGCTGAGCACATTACTGGCCGATATTGAAGCCATTGTTATGGGCATCCCTAACTTACCTGATTCCGATGTGCCTGTTGGCGCTGACGAAGACGACAATGTTGAAGTATCACGTTGGGGCCAACCACGTCAGTTTGATTTTGAAGTCAAAGATCATGCCGACTTAGGTGAAGCACTTGGTGGCATTGATTTTGCGGCAGCCGTTAAATTGTCTGGTTCTCGTTTTGTGGTGCTAAAGCAAAATATTGCAAGAATGCACCGAGCGCTGACTCAGTTTATGCTTGATCTTCATACGCAAGAACACGGTTATACTGAAGCTTATGTGCCGTACTTAGTCAATGCTGATAGCTTGCGTGGCACTGGGCAATTACCTAAATTCTCAGAAGACTTGTTCCATACCAACCCTGCTAACGAGGAAGGTACTGGGCTAATGTTAATTCCGACAGCTGAAGTGCCGCTAACCAATTTAATGCGTGACGAGATTGTTGACGATAGCGTATTACCGCTTAAGTTTACTGCGCATACTCCGTGTTTTAGAAGTGAAGCTGGCTCTTATGGCCGTGATATCAAAGGACTTATTCGCCAGCATCAGTTTGACAAGGTTGAATTAGTGCAAATGGTTAAGCCAGAAGATTCAAGCGAGGCATTAGAATCATTAACAGGCAATGCTGAAACCGTATTGCAGTTGCTTGAATTACCTTACCGTAAAATGTTGTTATGTACCGGAGATATGGGGTTTACTGCCGCTAAAACCTATGACTTGGAAGTATGGTTACCGTCGCAAGAATGTTACCGTGAAATATCATCATGTAGTAATACCCGTGATTTTCAGGCGCGCCGCATGCAAGCAAGATTCCGCAGCAAAGCCAGTAACAAACCTGAATTATTGCACACCTTAAACGGATCTGGTTTAGCGGTTGGCCGAACCCTAGTTGCTATTTTAGAAAATAACCAACAAGCCGATGGCAGCATTAGCGTGCCAGACGTGTTACGTCCATACATGGGAGGGTTAGCTTCAATTAGTTAATTTGGTGTATGAGAAATGACGACCAGTGGTTAAGGTTAATGCTTTATCGTGCGATGATAGTTATGTTCACCGGTTTAATTTTTGTTATTTTGACTGATGCGTTTATCTTAGTAATGACGAACCTTTAATCAAAAAAATGCCGCTCAGTTAAGCTGAGCGGCATTTTTTATGGGGGCTAGCTTGGAAAATTATCCGGTTTAAATGCCACCGATCCGTTGTGCCAGCTCTTTATAACGTTTGAGATCTTCGCTATTAAACAACGGCTCTTCACTATCGCCGCCGACAGTAGACAACAGGCTTTCCCGTGCTAGGCGCTTTACTCGCGCTTCGGTAATGCCTAAAAATTCAGCTGCGGCTGCAACCGTTAAAGTTTCTTCCATGATCTGCTCCTTAAAAATAGTACCCAACACTTAAACATATATGCAACAAATTCTCAACATTTTTTGTCGTTATTGGCTGATTGATAATCTAGTCAGTCTCGCTAAAATGTCGTTTAGACACGACTAAAGGCTTATATCCAGTTTTTGAAGATGCTAAACTCTCGCGGCTTGCACCCCGTAAGGTGTGAGTCGCGAATAAGTAACCTAAAACTCGCTTGGGTCGAGCTTTGCTTGTTGGTTCAACGACGGTAATAACATAGATAGGAATTGTAGTGGATAGAGGTCAGTTTAGTTCGAAATTTGGGTTTATTATGGCAGCAGCTGGTGCAGCTGTTGGCTTAGGAAACATTTGGGGCTTTCCAACACAGGTCGCCAGTAACGGCGGTGCCGCATTTGTACTGGTTTACTTAGTGCTGGCATTTTGCCTTGCTTATCCGGCGCTGATGGCAGAACTTATTGTTGGGCGTGCAACGCGTCGCAATGCGGTCGAAGCCTTGCCGATGTTAACCGACGTTCCGCTGTTAAAGCTTGGCGGTAAGCTTGTTGGTATCGCGGGTTTAATCACGGTAGCCGTTATATTAAGTTTCTATGCCATTGTGGCTGGCTGGATGTTCGCTTCGGCGCTTGAGCCCGTATTAACGACGTTAGGCTTAGTAGAATCTGCGCAATGGGTCACTCAGTTTGGTTTGAGCCGTAATGTCGTGTTTACCGTGGTCTTTATGGTGGCGACCATTATGATTATTTGTGGTGGCGTGCGCCAAGGCATTGAACGTTGGTCAACCCGATTGATGCCGGCATTAGTGGTGATTTTATTACTGCTTATTGCTTATATGATGACATTGCCCGGCGCAATGAAAGGGCTTGAAGTTTATTTGGTACCAGACTTTAGCCAAATCTTAGACGGTGGGCTGTTGGTTAGTGCATTGGGCCAAGCCTTTTTCTCATTGTCGTTAGGGGTTGGTTGCATGTTGATTTATGGCTCGTATATGTCGAGCCGAGAAAACATTGTGCAAGTGGGTGCTTGGGTGACGTTAATTGATGTTGGTTTGGCTTTTGTGGCGGGATTATTAATTATTCCGGCGATGTATGTTGCTCAGCATTATGGGGTTGAAATTTTTGACCAAAACGGCCAGCTAATCGGTGGTGACAGCTTAATTTTTAAAGTGTTACCGAGCTTGTTCGATCAGATGGGCACGATCGGTGTGTTTGTCGCTTTTGCTTTTTTCATGCTGATGTCATTAGCTGCACTGACTTCGTCGATATCTTTGCTCGAAGTACCAGTAGCTTATGTAGTTGAGAATCATGGTGTTGAGCGTAAAAAGGCCAGCTGGAGTATCGGCGCATTAATTACCTCATTGAGCTTAATCATCGTGTTTAACTTTGAAGCGCTATTTGGACTCGTGATTGCTATTACGACGCGTTATAGTCAACCGATCCTTGGGATTTTCTTTTGTGTTTATGCCGGTTGGGTATGGCAGCGTAATAACGCCTTAACCGAAATTAAGAAAGGCAACTCTGGAGCGCAGCATAGCGTGTTCTGGGCTATTTGGCCGTGGTATGTACGGTTTGTTTGTCCGGTATTTATTTTAGCGATGTTTATTCATTCATTAAATTAAGCGCTCACAATCAGTTATCGATGCCAGTCAACTAATGGCTGGCATCGAAAGCGCGAAAATTACTTTTCTGCACGTCCCATAAATTTCTTATCGGTGGTATTCACTTTTACTTTTTCATCTGTTGAGATGTATTCAGGCACCTGAATAATCAAGCCTGACGACAAAGTGGCTGGTTTAGTACGAGCACTAGCCGATGCACCTTTAATTGAAGGATCTGTTTCGGTGATCACTAATTCAACACTTGAAGGTAATACTAAGCCTACTGCAGCGCCATCAACTAAAACAACTTGCACGCCTTCGGTATTTTCATCAATAAATAGCACTTCATCGACGATGCTTTCTTTATTAAGGTTATACGGCGTATAGTCTTCGTTGTCCATAAAGACAAACTCGTCACCATCAAGGTACGACAACATGACATCACGACGTACTAAGTCAGCTAGGGTGAGCATATCGCTGTCTTTGAACGTTTCATCGACTTTTAAGCCAGATACTACATCGTACATCCGCATACGGTATAAACTACCGCCAGCACGTCCCTGAGGCACAGAACGTTCAATATCACGAACTACATAAACGCCATTATTGTATTCGATAGCGGTATTTTTCTTTATATCACTTGCCTTTGGCATGAAATTTTTCCTTATTAATAAAAGCTGGCACAAATTATAAGGCATTCGCACTGCTGTTGTCACAATATTGAGATAAAGATAATTTTTGTCGATTATTTGGGGCTAACTAAGCGCGAGGTCGCTGGTGAATGCTGATAATAATGGAACGAGCATAATTATGACTTGGTCGATTGAGACATTGATTTCGTCAAGCGATTAATGCTTGACGAAATCACGGTTGAGACAACGTTACAGCGCAATGTTATGCACGTTCGATCCCAATGTTGCTAACGCCAAAGTCGTTGAATTCTTTTCTTAATTCTTTAAGGAACGGCGCGGTGGCATTGCCTTGCTGTTCGATTCTTTCAAGTAAATATTGTTGCAACGCTTTTTCTTCGACCATCATCGCGTGATCAAAGGTTTCTTCGTCGGTTAAATCACCTTCAACGGCAGTAATATAGCTGGCGACAGTCGAACTTGATAGCTTGCTAATATTAATCAAATCATCGTCAATTTTCTGCTCAAGTGCCACTAGCAGGGTATTAACGGCCATCGCGGTATCAATAGCTGGGATCACACCAAAACAATCAAAGTCACGTTGCTCAGGAATTTGTTCGGCTAATTTTTCTAACTGTACTTCAATGTTAAACTTAACCCGTTGTTTGGCTAATTTCTGCCAAATGATATCCACAATGACATTAAGTACTTTGGGCTCGCCAAATTCAGTCGCTTGACTAAATAAATCATAGTTTGGCAGCATCCGTTCGGTCAGCACTGTAGCAAAAGTCATCTTTTGCTCGAAGCTTAATTGTTTAATTCTGGTAAAAAAACCTGGTTGTTTAGTCATTAATACTGTCACTTGTCTGATTGAGTAAGTTAGTGCCAACAGTAGCAACTAACTGTAATTCATCTAATATTTCTAACAACTCTGGCTCAATATTACCGATGTCAGTATGCTTTTTTAATGCGGTTTCAATCGAGTGAGCAAGAGTTTTTAATTGTGGAACGCCAGTGTAGCAGCATGCGCCGTGTAGTTTGTGAATAATTTTTAATAAATTATCGACTTCAAGCGTTCGCATTGCCTCTTCAATGTTGACAATATTTTGCGGGATACTGTCGATCAGCATTTGCAGCATATCTCGCGCTAAATCTTCTTTGCCCATCGCTTGCTCTAACGACTCTTGCCAATTGATGTGTTCATTGTCGTTATGAGCCAGCTGGTTGATATTACCAGTGCCGAAAATCTGACTGTGATATTGCCGGCTTGGTTGATTGGACTTGATCCAGCGTTCTAATAACTTCATTAGGGTATCTTCACGCAAGGGTTTGGTTAAAAAGTCGTCCATCCCTTTATTCGACCAAGCTTGTTTCTCTTCGTCTAACGCGTGAGCGGTGGTGGCAATAATAGGGACCAGCTGATTAATGCCGTGCTTGCGAATTATTGCGGTCGCTTGCAGGCCATCAAGCACTGGCATTTGAATGTCCATGAAAATAATATCAAACTTGGTATGGCGACAAGCTTCAACGGCTTCTTCACCGTCAACGGCTTGCACGATATTGCCAACCTTATCCGCTAGCATCGTGCTAATTAGCTTGAGGTTGGCTTCGTTATCGTCAACCACTAATGCTCGTTGATTGGGGTAGATGATTTTGGTCGGCTGTTGGGTGTAAACCACCGGGGCTGTAATGGCATAAAGCTGTTCGATGCTGTGATAAAGCCGCTTACAGCTCATTGGGCTGATATGACATTCGTCGGCACCCAGCGCAATAATGTTTTGATGAAGGATCAAATCATTACTGTCAATTAACACAATCACTTGGCTGGTTGATTTGGTCGATTCAACTATCGCCCTGAGCGGGGCTAAATCTTGGTAAGGACCAGGGCAACTGATGATGGAACAATCGTACTCAACTGAATGCGACGCGGCTTGCCAAGCGCCTAAATCATCGAAACTATCAACATCAATTTTCCAATGTTCTAATTGATTTTTAATAATTTCGCTTTGTTCTGGTTCGGCAAAAAATAATTGGACTTTTTTAGTGATGGTGGCATCAACATAAAATGCTGTTTTTGAATTACTTTGTTCTAACGTGATATGAAAAGAGAACTGCGATCCAATGCCGGGTTCGCTCGCGCAAGAAATTTCACCCTGCATTTCCTCGATCAAGCGTTTGGTGATCACTAACCCTAAGCCACTGCCACCGTAGTTACGGCTAATGCTGCTGTCTGCTTGGGCAAAGGCATTAAATAATTTCGGTAATTGCTCACGATGAATGCCAATGCCAGTGTCAATAACATCAAAAAACAGTTGGTAGTTATGACCGGCTAATTGCTTGGCGTTAATGTTTAATCTGACCTTGCCTTTTTTAGTGAATTTAATCGCGTTACCAATTAAATTGGTCAAAATTTGTTGAAAGCGTTGTTGGTCACCCAGTAAATTGTCGATGGTGTCGGGTTTGATCTCAACGATAAGGTCAATATTTTTTTCATGGGCGGTGGTGGCGAGAATGTCGACTACATCATCGACTGCGTCGCGCAAATTAAAGCTGACACTGTCGAGTCGAAACTTACCGGCTTCTAGCTTCGAGAAATCGAGAATATCTTTAATGATATTAAATAAACCTTGCGCCGATTTTTCGATGGTTTGCAAGTAATCGATCTGATTGGGCTGCAAGCGAGTTTTTAATAACTGTTGAGTTAGGCCGATCACGCCATTAAGCGGGGTCCGCAGTTCATGAGACATGTTAGCCAAAAATTCAGATTTAACGCGATTGGCCTCATAGGCTTTCTTTTTTGCAATATCGAGTTCGATATTTTTAATTTCGATTTGCTCCATTGTTTCGCGCAAATCACTGGTGGCGGTATCAATGTTGAGTTGCATTTGATCTTGATATTCTTTTAGCGAACTGGCCATCGCATTAATACCGCGCTTTAATATTTCTAACTCGCCAATCAAACTGCCTTGTAACCGAGTATCGAGCTTGCCTTCTCGAATTTTTGCAACCGCGCGCACCATTTCTGAAATAGGGCGAGTCACGTTGTTGACCAACCGAAAGGAGAAAAACAAATTAAGTTGTATGCCCAACAAAATAATAATGAAAGTAGTGACCGCAACGCGATGTTGTTGCAACAGCGTATTATGGCTATTAAGTTGCAGCATCATGTAACCGACGGTTATTTCTTGAGTTAAGTTTCCGTATGCATTGGTGATTTCAAGCGTGATTGGGCTAATGATTTCGACATAATCATCGGTTGAAGTAATGGTCAGTTTAGTGGGTGATTTACTGACGCCAAGACTTTTTCCTGCCATAATTCGATGATAGTTACTGGTGACATAAAGCTGATTATATTCATTAAATACCGCGATTGAATTAATCAAGGGCGAGTGACTTCGGTGCATGGTATCAACTAAGTCTTTTAACTCTTCACGTTGGTCATTTTTCAGGTTTTGCGCAGCCGTAATGACCAAAGGCCGAATGATATTGACCCCTTGTTGCTCCAAGGTTGTCTCCAGATCGTTAAATAAACTGAAGGTAAAAAAGCCGCCGAGCATCAGGCTGACTAAAATACTCGGGGCTAATGTTAAAATTAAGACCCAGGAACGAAGACTATAATTGGCTGAACTGTTCATTTGTGGGAAAATAACCTTATCTAGAGTAAATCCGTGCCGCGTTGTCGACTTTATCAACCAATCGGCTTGAGTTTCTATATCCATATCATAGCAAATAGACCAAAGTTTGTAATGAATAATGATGTTAACTAATTAAGCAGTATCAATAATATGGCAAATTTTTACATAGCAAAGAAGAAAATTAAGAAAACCGGTAAACAGCAAACTCTGATGATTGACAAGCTCGATCAGAAATTTCAGGGTTTGGGTTATATCGACAATAAAGTTGTTTTTGTCGCAGGCGCCTTACCCGGCGAAAAAATCACGATGCAAATAACCCGTGATCAAAAGAAGTATGCCACCGGACAACTGATTGAAGTACTTGAACCTGCCGCCCAACGTATTGAGCCGAGTTGTGAGCATTTTTCACTGTGTGGTGGTTGCCAGACTCAATATGTCGATGACAGCTATCAGGTCAAACTAAAACAGCAAGGGTTAGAGAACCGGATGCGACATGTGGCACCGCAAGCGTTATGGTCGCCAGCCATTGAGTCACCGGCATGGCATTATCGTCGCCGCGCACGCGTTGGGGTTCATGTGGTTCGCGGTCAGCTAACGCTGGGCTTTAGACGTCAGGGCAGTAACGATTTAATTAAAATTAAGCAGTGCTTGGTGTTAACTGCGCCTTTCGACCGGTTATTTCAGCCGTTAGAGACGTTAGTGCAATCTTTGAGTGTTACGGACCAGATTGGTCATTTAGAATTTCTTGCAGTAGACAGTGGCAATTATGTGGTGATTCGACTGCTAACCACGTTGAAGCTCGCTGACCAGCAGTTGTTAGCCGATTTTGCCAAGGTTCACGATCTGACCTTTTTAATTGCGAACAATGACAATCAAATAACCAATCTTGATGGCGCTGTGCCTGGGTCGTTATCTTATAAGATGGCGGGTGACACCATTGCGTTTAATGCGGCTGACTTTATTCAAGTTAATGCCAGTGTTAACCAACAGATGGTGGCACAGGCCGTTGATTGGTTAGCGCTTAAGCCGACCGATAAAGTATTAGATTTGTTTTGCGGGGTTGGAAATTTCAGCTTAAGCATCGCCGCTAAAGCGCAAATGGTGGTGGGTGTCGAAGGGGTTAATGCGATGGTTGAGCAGGCTAAGATCAATGCTGAGGCCGCTAACTTAGATAATGTCACCTTTCATCATAGTGACTTGTCTGAGCCACTAGCAGAGCAGGCGTGGTACAGCAGAAAACTGGGTGAACAGGTTGATAAAATATTACTTGATCCGGCGCGAGATGGGGCAATGGCGATTGTTGAGCAATTGTCAAAACTAAAACCTGAAATCATCGTTTATGTTTCTTGTGAGCCTTCGTCACTAGAACGTGACAGCCAAATCATCATCAAGCATGGATATATATTGGAAAAAATCTGTGTTATGGATATGTTTCCGCAGACAACTCATTTAGAATCAATGGCGTTGTTTCGAAAAGTTAAGTAGACATAGCAAGGAATAGTAATGGTTGCAATTCGTGAAGGCCACCTAGCCGGGGTATTTGACCTTGAGGTTTGGGTAACAAAATTTGGGCTTGAGAAAAATCAAGTTGAGCTTTTTAAGACACTTTATTTAAAGTTGGTTCAGTTGGCCGGTGAGTCGTCTGAGCTGAAAAACGTGTTAGATAAATCGCGTGAAATGGCCGAAATTTTGCAATCCATGCACATGGATTTGGACGCATTACAGGCGTCATTACTATATCCTTGGCACGAACAAAAGTTACTTGATGACCAGCAAATCGTTAGTTTAACCAATAACCGAGTTAAGGTGTTGGTGACTAATGTTTATGAAATGGCTGCGATTAAAACATTGCACGGTAAAGGGCGAAATTTATCGGGAGTTCAGGTCGATAACCTGCGCCGGATGTTAATGGCGATGGTCGCAGATGTCCGCGCCGTGGTGATAAAACTAGCTGAACGGGTCGCTTATTTACGTGACATTAAAAACGCCGACGAGGAAGTGCGGGTATTAGCCGCACGGGAAATTTCGGATGTTTATGCGCCCTTAGCTAACCGGCTCGGCATTGGCCAGTTAAAATGGGAGCTTGAAGATATTTCTTTTCGCTACCTTCACCCTAAAATCTATAAAAAAGTCGCCAGTTTACTTGATCAAAAACGCCTTGAAAGAGAATCTTACATCGCGCACTTTGTCAGTAATTTGTCCAATGAATTGGACGGTTTGTCGATCAAGGCGCAAGTTTACGGTCGACCAAAGCATATTTATTCAATCTGGAAAAAGATGGATAAAAAAGGACTCGCTTTTGATGAGTTGTTTGACGTGCGCGCGATTCGGGTGGTGGTTCAACAGCTTCATGATTGTTACTCGGCGTTAGGCACTATTCATACTCTCTGGCACCACGTGCCGAGTGAGTTCGACGATTACGTCGCTAATCCCAAGAGCAATGGTTACCAATCAATCCATACTATTGTGGTTGGGCCGGAAGGGCGTACCGTCGAAATTCAAATCCGTACCGAGCAAATGCACAATGATGCCGAGATGGGGGTTGCGGCGCACTGGCGTTATAAAGAAGGGGTCGGGGCAACTAAGGCCAGCAGTTTTGATGGCAAAATTGAATGGTTACGTAAAATATTGGCGTGGCAAGATGACGTTAAAGACAACAGTAACTTGGCCGATGATATTCGCTCTCAAGTGTTTGATGACCGAATTTATGTTTATACCCCAAGTGGTGAAGTAATTGATTTACCCAATGGCAGCACGCCATTAGATTTTGCATACTATATCCATTCTCAGGTGGGGCATCGGTGCATTGGAGCAAAAATCAATGGCCGCATTGTTCCCTTTACTTACAAGCTAGAAACGGGCGAACAGGTTGAAATTTTAACCAGCAAAGAGCCTAACCCGAAACGTGATTGGTTAAACCCTCGCTTGGCTTATGTTTTTTCAGCACGTTCACGGGCGAAAATTCAGCACTTTTTTAAGTTGCAAGACAAGGAAAAAAACCATGCCGCAGGTATTGAATTATTAGACGTTGAATTAGCGCGAGTTAACTTAAAGTTGAGCGATTGCCAGCAGGCGCTTAAGAAATACAATGTCAGTCAGCTTGATGATTTGGTGGCGGCGGTTGGTTGTGGTGATATTAAAATTAATCAACTGATTAACTACTTGCAACAACAATTACAGCCAGCACCGGCGCCAGAGCCCTTGCAGTTCAAAAAAGCGACAACCCAAACGGCTAATCGCAGTGAAGTTGTGGTGGAAGGGGTTGGTAATTTATTGACTCATATTGCTAAATGCTGCCAACCAATCCCGGGAGATTTAATTGACGGTTTTATTTCTCAGGGTAAAGGAATTTCGGTGCACCGCAGTGATTGTGAGCAATTAAAAGAATTATTGCATCGCCACCCAGAGCGCAGTGTTGAGGTTAATTGGGGCGGGCAATCAACGGTGGGTTATTCATTGGACGTGATTATCTTTGCCAACGATCGTAATGGCTTGGTCCGAGATATTACCGCAGTAATTGCCAACGAAAAAGTAAGTTTGTTAGGCATGAATACCCATACTAATCAGCAAACTCAGGTTGCGACTATTGAGTTGACGCTTGAGGTGGCAGGGCAAGAGATATTAAGCAGAACTATTACTAAGTTGACCAGTGTCGAAGAAGTATTTGAGGTTAAACGACGTTAATTTAGCGTGGTAGGTACTGTAGTTTTGGTGCTGTGGTTTAGGCTGATATTTAGATTGTTGTTTAGATTGTTGTTTAGATTATTGTTTAGTTTTATTTTAAATTAAACAATAATCTAATTTTAGGCTATGACTGGCTGTTCGTTAGAACCTGCCCGGTTAACCACAGCACTTTTTATATTTTTTGCCACTGCCACAGCTACATGGTTCATTACGCTGGGGTGTTTTCTCAAAGCGAGTGGTTTGAGGTTTGTTCAATAGCGCGTCTAATTCAATGATATTTTCTGGGCTGTCGGCATCAATAGTGATCTTAGCCACTAAGTCATGCTCAGCAAGTCGGGCCTGAACTTCAGTGTGGCGCTGCTCGCTGGCGACAACTAAAGTTAATGGTGACTCTTCTGTACCAAGTTTGATATCACGTTTGGTGTTATAACCAGACTTGACGTGATTCTCTCTAATTTCGATCCGTCCTTTATAATACAAGTTATGCATGTTGTTTCCTCGTTCAGTAAAGCGATACCCACACGACTTGTTAAATAATTAATGTTCAACGGTTTTGGCAAGGTACGACAAATCGCGCATTATCACACGATTCAATCTGATATTCGAGGGACATTTATAGACATTGCTACGCCAAGCAACAAAAATGTCCAATTAAGTGCTATGCCTGTTTATATCTGTAGCTCAGACAAGGCTAGTGGCTTAATGCATCATGTTTTCGTTCGCTTAATGCTTGGTTAAGAATTTGCCACGCCGAGCTTAAAAACAGGGCCGCAAGCACAAAGGCCACCGCTAAATCAGCCCACGCGGAACCGGTTACCCAAACCCCTGAAGCCGCAGCCAAAACAATTAAATTGCCAATGGCATCATTGCGGCTGCATAACCAAACTGAACGTACATTGGCGTCGCCATCTTTATATTTTCGCAACAACCAAACACTCAGCAAGTTAGCTAGGCAAGCGGCGATGGCGACGGTGCCCATGGTGAGCGCATTGGGGGCGTTGGTATAAAAGATATGATAAACCGTTGAACCACTGACCCATAGCGCCATCACGAGCAAGCTGATGCCTTTGGCCATGGCGGCATTGCTGCGGATAGTGAGCGATTTACCGATTACCCACAAACTTAAGCCATAGGTTAAGCTGTCGGCTAAAAAGTCTAACGCATCGGCTTTTAATGCCTGTGATTGGGCGCCAATACCAGCCGATATCTCAACAAAAAACATTACGGCATTAATGGCGATTACCCACCATAAAATACGTTTGTAGGCCGAACTCATGCCATCAAAGTTTTTCTCATGCCCACAGCAAGCAGCCATAACTCTCTCCTGGTTAAAATGCCAATTGGCAATCAATAGTAATTGAGCTTATGATAAAACCTCTAGTTACTAGAGGTTCAAGAGTTATTTTATTGCTGGAGATTAATTTATGGCGATTTATTCGATAGGTCAGTTAGCGAAGTTGACCGATTGCAAGGTACCGACAATTCGATATTACGAGACAATTGGCTTGTTAAACCTGCCTGCTCGAACATTAGGCAATCAACGCCGCTATAATAGCGAGCACCTGAGTCGGTTACAGTTTATTCGTCATAGCCGGGCGCTAGGGTTTAATTTAGAGGAAATTAGTCAACTGATCCACTTGCAAGGTTGTGCAAAACATTCGCCCCACGATGCTCACGCAATAGCGACCAGCCACCTATTAGATATTCAGAAGAAAATTCGTCAGCTCCAAGCACTAGAGCATGAGCTTGCGCAAGTGACCAATTGCTGTAATAAAAACACGTCGTATCAGTGCAAGGTTTTAGAGGCCTTAAATGATTTCTAATAATCTTCGCTTTGCCTAAGCCAGTTGGTTATAGCACCATCTGTAACATGACAAATGGCACTCACTATTTAAGTTAACCAATAAAATACGGACATAAAAAAGCGGTCGTTGACATGTCAACGACCGCTTGGCTAGATGAATCTTTACCGTTGTTTAGTGGTCGTGCGCTTCACCTGCTCCTTTAGGGAAACGAATTGACTCAACCATATCTTGAATCTCTTGTGGTGTCTCGCTTGTTACTTTAGCGACAGCAAAAGCGGTGACAAAGTTAACTATCATGCCGATGGTACCGATACCTTCAGGTGAAATACCCATGAACCAGTTATCAGCAGAGTTGGCCGCTGGGTTTACAAACTTAAAGTAGATAATATAAGCGGCGGTAAAGCCTAAACCAAGTACCATGCCAGCGATAGCGCCTTCTTTGTTCATTTTCTTGTGGAAAATACCCATGATGATAGCTGGGAACAATGATGAAGCAGCTAGGCCAAAGGCAAAAGCAACAACTGCGGCGACGAATCCTGGTGGGTTAATACCAAAGTAGCCGGCTATCACAATGCCAACAGCAGCGGCAATACGGGCATAGCCTAATTCTTGTTTATCTGAAATATCCGGTGCCCAGTTTTTCTTGAGTAAATCGTGTGATACCGACGTTGAGATAACCAGTAATAAGCCAGCAGATGTAGACAGTGCAGCAGCTAGGCCACCGGCTGCTACTAATGCAATGACCCATGCTGGTAAATCAGCAATTTCAGGGTTCGCTAACACGATGATGTCACGGTCAATTTTCATTTCGTTACGTTCATCACCAGAGTAGAACATTTTGCCATCGCCATTCTTATCGTTAAACTCGATAAGGCCAGTTCTTTCCCAGTTTTTTATCCAGCTTGGTGCTTTGGCATACTCAGTCCCCGTCATTTCTGGACCATTGATGGTTTCAATCATGTTAACTCGAGCAAATGAAGCCAGTGCAGGAATAGTGGTATACATGATACCAATGAATACGAGCGCCCAGCCTGCTGAAATTCGAGAATCTTTCACCTTAGGTACGGTGAAGAAACGCACGATAACATGTGGTAAACCCGCAGTACCAACCATTAGCGCGCCAGTGATACAAAATACATCAAGGGTGCTCTTTCGACCCTCAGTATAGGCGCCAAATCCAAGCTCTTTCGTTAAGCCGTCAAGCTTATCAAGCAAGTAACCTGAGCCATCAACCATTTCGCTACCAAAACCAAGCTGAGGAATAGCTTGACCTGTCATCATCACCGAGATGAAGATTGCTGGTACCATAAAGGCAAAGATTAAGACACAGTATTGAGCGACCTGAGTATAAGTAATGCCTTTCATACCGCCTAATACAGCATAGAAGAATACGACGGCCATACCGATAACAACGCCGGTCTCAATTTCAACTTCTAAGAAACGAGAGAATACTACGCCAACTCCACGCATTTGACCTGCAATGTAAGTAAAGCAGATGAAAATAGCACAGAATACCGCCACAGTACGTGCGGCATTAGAGTAGTAACGATCGCCGATAAAGTCAGGCACGGTAAACTTACCGAATTTACGTAAGTAAGGCACCATACAAAGCGCCAGTAAGACATAACCACCAGTCCAACCAAGCAAGTAAACTGAACCGTCAGAGCCAGTAAAAGATACGATACCAGCGAGTGAAATAAATGAAGCCGCAGACATCCAGTCAGCTGCTGTTGCCATGCCGTTCATGACAGGGTGAACCCCACCACCTGCAACATAGAACTCTTGGGTTGAGCCAGCGCGCGCCCAAATAGCAATGCCAATGTATAATGCGAAGGTGAATCCTACAATAATGTAGGTTAAAGTTTGTACGTCCATGATTTGCTCCTATTCTTCTACGTTATATTTTTTGTCTAAATCGTTCATCTTTTTAACGTAGACGAAGATTAGTGCAATAAAGACATACATCGCGCCTTGTTGAGCAAACCAAAAGCCCAACTTAAAGCCCATAAATGTAATAGCGTTTAACTCTTCGATGAAAAGGATCCCACAACCATAAGAGACCACAAACCAAATCGCGAGTAACTTAAACATCACGCGAAGGTTCTCTTTCCAGTACTTATCTGCCTGTTCTTTAGATTCGAAACTCATATACTGCTCCTTTTGTTTTTTCGTTATTTTGGAGTTACGTAATCTAATCTAGCAGCGCAGTACTAGAGTTAAATCCAGACCTTAGTCTATAGATTTTTGGCTTATACTTTTAACAAAGTATGCTAAAGTCCTGTTACGGCAGAGGCTTAGCCAGATTGCCCTTGCCTGTGAGCAGTTAAAACTAAAATTAATCAGCAAAAAACTCGACTATGGTCTAGTAAAAAAACAATAAATAGCTTGAGCGTTTTAGAACAATGCGTTTTAATAAAAATTAGAAACATAGTGACTAATTTTTATTTTCTTATTTATTTTGAGTATTTTTCAGAGGCACCATGAAATTTTCAGATGATTCTAACTTAGCTGCTAAATATTTACGTTTGGCAGTACCCAAAATGGTTCAACATCAAATCGTACCAAACCCACTTAATTATGCATTGTGGTATAGCTATTTTTCTAATGTTTCAAAAGATTTAAACACCGCGCTAGACAGTACGATTGAACGTTTTGGTACCTGCCCCCAAGTGGTGAGCGAGGCATTGTTTTTGTCACATTTGTCAGACACTGACAAACTGGATCAAGTTGAAGGGTTTCAAGATTCGTTAATGAATTTGGCCAGTGGATTATCTGACAGTATTGAAGCGACCACACTCGATACTGGGACCCATTCAAACGAATTAAAAAAGAACCTACTAGAGCTAAATTCATCACTTGAGACAAGTGATGAACCATCGGTAATTAAGCAGTTGGCAACTTCTGTCCAAGCAATTTGTGAAAGCAATGATAAATTTCAACGCCAGATTGATTTAGCGTTATCCGAAATTGCGACGTTAAAATCTGAACTTGAAAATAGTAAACTTGAGGCGACAACCGATCATTTAACCGGTCTGTTTAATCGGCGAGTACTGGGCTCAATGTATCAAGATTTAACGATGAAAAGTCCTGATATTGATATTGCACTGATAATGATAGATATTGATCACTTTAAAAAATTCAATGATGCCTTTGGCCACAATATGGGTGATCAGGTCTTAAAGTTTGTCGGTAAATTATTACTTAATGAATGCAAATCGCCCTGTATTCCAGTTCGTCTTGGGGGTGAAGAGTTCACCCTTTTATGCCCATCGTATAATGTCAAACAAGCAGAGGAACTCGCTGAAGTTATCAGGCGTAAACTCGCTAGTGCGCCTTTGGTTAACGGCAAAACTAACGAAAAGATCCCACCGATCACGGCGTCTTTTGGCGTAGCACTCGCGGGTCCTAACGATATATTAACCACGGTATTAGAACGAGCAGACATGGCATTGTACTCAGCGAAATCTAATGGTCGCAACAGAGTGGAAGTCGCAGATTCTATGGCACAATTAAGTTAGTTTTTAGCATGGGGTGTTGTCGTTATAACAGATTAAATTAACGATAATATCCCAGTTTTAAATTCAGGAACTCAACAGATAATAGCGAAGGTAATGGTGTTTTTTAGGTGATTTTACAGAAAGCTTAATTTGAATGCTTGGTTGGAATACTTGGTTGGAATGCTTGGTTGGAATACTTGGTTGGAATGCTTGGTTGGAATGCTTGGTTGGAATACTTGGTTGGAATGCTTGGTTGGAATACTTGGTTGGAATGCTTGGTTGGAATACTTAGTTGGAATACTTAGTTGGAATACTTAGTTGGAATGCTTAGTTGGAATGCTTAGTTGGAATGCTTAGTTGGAATGCTTAGTTGGAATGCTAAAATAGCGTAGCAATTGAAATAATAAATGATAGCAGATTGTGCCATGGGGATTGGGTAGAAAAATTGGCGCGCATGGAAGGAGTCGAACCTCCGACCGCCTGGTTCGTAGCCAGGTACTCTATCCAGCTGAGCTACATGCGCGTAATTTTCATTTATTTTTAATAAAATAAATGGCGGAGAAGGAGGGATTCGAACCCTCGATGGGATTTAAAGCCCATACTCCCTTAGCAGGGGAGCGCCTTCGGCCACTCGGCCACCTCTCCGTCTTGCAGTGCATATTAAAGTCTTATGGTGAAAAGTCAACACTAAAACTGGTCGTTTGCACAATATTCATGCAAACAAGAGCTTAAATGCAATAATTCACCAGTTTTATACATTTACCACATTAAATCATCTGGGATTTGGAAGTCAGCGTATGGGTCTTCTTCATCAACAGTGACCGGTTGGTTGTCATTAAGCAATAATACATATTGGCTATCAACGCTTTGAATTTTTTGTACGGCTTGGGCGGCAATGATGTAAATCTTAGTCTCGAACTGACAAATACCAATTCGACCCTTGGTTAAGGCGTTTTGATTAACTTCATTAACGTAGAGCGTTTTAACTTTTGAATCTTGGACATAATTAAAAGAAAACTCGCCTTGGTAATCAGTAATTTGTAGCTGTTCGAGCATCTGCTTAACATTGGCAATCTCTGATTTTCTATCAAGCTCAGCTTTAATGCTTTTATTTAAGACTAAATCAGATTCAGCTTGTTGTTGTTTTTGCGCCGCTAGCGACTCTTGCAGCTCGCTTGATGCTTGAGTTTGGCCTTTACGAACGGCTTTGTTTTTTTTACGCTTTTCACTGCGAATTTGTTTGGCATTTTGCTTGTTGGCAAGCCCAGCCTTGAGTAATTGTTCTTGTAGTGATGCCATGAGTATTGGTGGTCCATATTGAGGATTTATCGCTGCATCATACCAATGCCAAGGGGAAAGTGCTAGCCAAGTGCAAGGCGAGTTATTGGCTAGTAATAGGCAAGTGTTAAAATGGGTTTATTACCGCATTGCTAAGTCGTTGTAGTACCCCCTAACGATTCTCGGCTTAGCGGTATAATTGTTGCTGGTTGATGTAGCTAATAACATCCTGAGGCAATAAATACTGCGGACTTTTATTAGCCCCTATCAGTTGTTTTATTTGGCTTGAAGAAATAGCCAAGGGGTAAGCCTCGTGGATCATAATGTGGCCGTAAAGTTGTTGCTGAAGTTGGTCACTATGGTGACAACGATGCTTCGCGACTAATTCGGCTATTTCGCCGGTCTGCGGCAGTGGCCAGCCTGGTCGTTGGCTCACAACAATATGGCATAACGAGAGCAACTCTTGCCACCGATGCCACTTAGGCAAACTCAATAAAGAATCCATGCCCATTAAAAAGCACAGCGGCGTATCGGGCAGTTCTTGGCGCAGCGCTTGCAATGCTAAGACTGAGTATGATTTGCCTTCGGTATTGAGCTCTCGGGTATCTATCTCTATATTGGCACAATCGGCGGTGGCAAGTCTTAGCATCTTCAGGCGCTGAGCATTGTTGGCACTGGGCTGTTTTTTGTGCGGCGGCACGCTATTTGGCATTAGATAAACATTGGCCAAATTTAAATCTTGAGCAATGTCTAGTGCTGAGCGTAAATGACCAAAATGAACGGGATCGAAGGTACCGCCCATGATGCCGACTGCTGGCGTTACCATTGTTGCAGCAACCTCGTATCGGCCTGGCAATACACTAACACTAGCTCGGTTAACAGCGGCCAAGGCAGGCTAAAATTAATCTTAATCTCAAGATCTATTTGTGCTAATAATTGAGCTATCTTCAATAAATGCTGTGCTGATAGTCGTTGCAGTGCATTATTGTATAAGTTTTGGCGAGATTGCCAAATTCGCGCTTGCTGATATATTTTTGCTAACGATTGTTTTTGTTGTTGCTGGTGATGTAATTGCTGTAACAGTTCGAACTCTTTATTAAAGGCCCAAAAAATAAGTTGCGGCTCGACGGCTTGCTGTTTTAGATGATTTAAAATCGCCAATGCCTTATTGGCGCTGCCATTAAGTAAAGCGTCTTGCAATTCAAACAGGCTGTAGCGCGCCTGATTAGTGGTGCGTTGCTTTAGGGTGGCAATGTCGATTTGTTGTTGGCCAAGTTGTAATGACAGCTTTTCCAACTCTTGATCTGCTGCTAATAAATTACCTTCGAACAATCGGCTAAATTGAGCTTGGGCATCAGGGGTTAAATTTAATCGGTGATGACTTAGTCTACGGCTAACCCATTGATTAAATGCTTGTCCTTGCGGTTGATTTATGACAACGAACAGACCTGCTTGGCTTAATTGCTTAAACCATTTAGCTTTTTGAACATCTTGTCCAGCTTTGGGGCCGTGAATCAACAAAATAGTATCGGGGCTGATATTTTCAATAAAAGAGATCAGCGCTTTACTGCCATCTTGGCCGGGTTTTATGGTGGTTAATTCTAATTCTATTAATTGACGACTGCTAAATAGCGAGAGATTTTGACCGGCTTGGCTTAACTCGTTCCAGCTAAAGCCGGGTTGTTGACTTAGGCAGATCCTTTCGCTAAATCCAGCGTTGTCACAGGCTTGACGGATGTCACTGAGCGCTTCTTTTTTTTGGAGCGGTTCATCGCCAAAGACCAGATAACATGGCGCCAACTGTTTAAGTTGGTTAGCCAATTGATTGGCGTATATTTGCATGATTTATTACTTTAGTTTGCTTGTTTGATACGGCTGAGCTGACGCACGATTTGTTCGGCGGCTTGAGCCCGCATTTCGGTCTTAATGAGTGCCATTTCACGGCTTTTCGCTTGCGCTGATTGTGGATCATCAAGATAATCTCGGCGCATCTGAATTGAAAACTGCTGTGGTGGTTGTTGTGGCAATATTAATTGATAGTTGACACTATATGTTAGCTCGTATTCTGCGACCTGACCCGATGAAAATAACGAAAGCGTACTGCTCGTTAATGAGTCTGATGATAATTTCAAGATTGGCAGGGCCGGATCATCGATTAATGCGACTTGGTAGCGACGTAATTTAGCGGAAACTAACCGGGTTAATTCTCCGTATTGATCACTGCTTTGCAATTTCAATTGTTTTAAATTGTTGGGTAATTGGTAGTTACCTTGGAGTTTAAAACCACAGCCCTGGATAATTAAGCTAAGTAGTAATGTAACTACTAGGTGGGATAACTTTATTTTCATTGCTTAGTAACCTCAAAAAATAACAAGGCCAGCACAGTAGTAAATACCGTGCTAGCCCTAGATTTACTGGTTAAATTTTTAATCGTTTAATTAGCAACGATATTAACTAGTTTGCCCGGGATATAAATGACTTTACGCACGGTTTTGTCCGCCGTGAAGCGCAGCACCAATTCATTGCTTAGTGCGAGTTGTTCCACTTCATCTTTAGCAATGTCTGCAGCAACCGTTAGTTTAGCGCGAACTTTACCGTTTACTTGCACGATAATCAGCTTAGATTGTTCAACTAAGGCTTCTTGATCAACAATTGGCCATGGCGCGAAGTCTAAGCTATCACTGTGGCCAAGTTCTTGCCATAACTGATAACAGATGTGCGGCACAATAGGCGATAGCATTTTAACAATAGCGTTAAGTGCTTCACCCATGATTGCGCGATCTTGCTCATCTTTAATATCTGCTTTGTACAGGTTGTTAACCAATTCCATGACCGCGGCAATCGCAGTATTAAAGGTTTGGCGACGACCAATATCATCCGATACTTTAGCAATGGTTTTATGCAAAGTACGGCGTAAATCTTGCTGCTTAGCCGTTAGTTTCGCGGTGTCTAGTGCTGGAGTTGCACCTTGTTCAGTATGATTGAAAGCTAAGCGCCACACGCGGTTTAGGAAGCGGTGTGCCCCTTCAACAGCTGAGTCGACCCATTCTAATGTCTGCTCGGCAGGCGCGGCAAACATGATAAATAAACGCACGGTATCGGCGCCATACTTGTCAATCATTACCTGTGGATCAATGCCGTTGTTTTTAGACTTAGACATCTTGCTCATGCCCGCGAACATGATGCTGTCCCCGGTTGAAATTTGGGTTGCCGACAGGATCTTGCCCTTGTCGTCTGTTTCTGTCTTGACGTCGTCAAGTAAGATCCAAGCTTTAGCCCCGTTGTCGTCTATCTTGTAGAAGGCATTAGATAACACCATGCCTTGGGTTAGCAGACGTTTGAACGGTTCGTTTGAATCAACCAAGCCTGAATCACGCAACAATTTGTGGAAGAAGCGGGCATACAATAGATGTAAAATTGCGTGCTCGATGCCGCCAATGTATTGATCAACCGGTAGCCAATGGTTGGCTTTGGCTGGATCTAACATCGCGTCATTGCCTGGCGAGGTATAACGGGCGTAATACCAGCTCGATTCCATAAAGGTATCAAAGGTATCAGTTTCGTGTAATGCCGGCTGGCCTTGATAAGTGGTTTTAGCCCACTCAAGATCAGCTTTAATTGGCGAATTAATACCGTCCATGACAACATCTTCAGGCAGCAATACTGGTAACTGGTCTTCAGGTACCGGAACAACTTCGCCATTTTCTAGGTGCAGCATTGGAATAGGCGTGCCCCAGTAACGTTGACGCGAAACGCCCCAGTCACGTAAGCGGTAGTTGACCGTTTTGTTGCCTTTACCGATTTTGTCTAACGCGCTGGCGATAGCATCAACGGCTTCGTCTGAAGTTAGGCCATTAAACTCGCCAGAGTTAAATAACTTACCTTTTTCAGTGTACGCTTCATTACTGATATCAACTTGGCTTTCGTCGCTGTCACTTGGGTAAATTACCGCTTCAATATCAAGCGCATACTTAGTCGCGAACTCAAAGTCACGTTGGTCGTGACCCGGTACAGCCATCACTGCGCCTGAACCGTAATCGGCTAATACGAAGTTAGCAATCCATACTGGTACTTCACGGCCTGTGAGTGGATGAATGGCGTAGTAACCGGTCGCAATGCCTTTCTTTTCCATTGTGGCAAGATCGGCTTCAGCAACCTTAGTGGTTTTGCATTCTTGTACAAAATCAGCAATAGCACTATTGGTTTTAGCCGCTTCAAGTGCTAATGGGTGCTGAGCTGCAATGCCAACATAGGTTACGCCCATCAGTGTATCTGGACGGGTAGTGTAAACAGACAGGTTGTCAGTGCGATCTTTTAAGTCGAATGTTAAGTCAACCCCTTCAGAGCGACCAATCCAGTTGCGCTGCATGGTTTTAACTTTTTCAGGCCACTGATCTAACTCGTCTAAATCGTCTAATAATTCTTGAGCGTAACGGGTGATACGCACGAACCACTGCGGAATTTCTTTACGCTCAACCACGGTATCACAGCGCCAACAACAGCCATCGATAACTTGCTCGTTCGCCAACACGGTTTGGTCATGTGGACACCAGTTAACCGCTGAGGTCTTTTTATAAACCATGTCTTTCTTGAAAAGCTCGGTAAAGAACCATTGTTCCCAGCGGTAGTAATCTGGCTTACAGGTGGCAAATTCACGATCCCAGTCATAACCAAAACCTAAACGACGTAATTGGTCGTTCATGTAATCGATGTTTTCGTAGGTCCATTTAGCGGGAGCCGTTTTATTGTTGATTGCCGCATTTTCAGCAGGCAGACCAAAAGCATCCCAACCCATAGGTTGCAGCACGTTTTTGCCTTGCATTCTTTGGTAACGCGCGATCACATCACCAATGGTGTAGTTACGTACGTGACCCATATGCAGGCGACCGCTCGGGTAAGGAAACATTGACAAACAATAAAACTTTTCTTTATCGTCGCGCTCAGTTGCTTTAAATGTTTGATTATCTACCCAAAACTTTTGTGCTTGGGGCTCTATACTTGATGGGATATACTGCTCTTGCATGCAATTAAACCTGGAATTATTTAAAATTAGAAAAAGAATACTTTTTTGATCTGCATAGAATACATCACGAGACTATGATGCAACAATAGTTAGTTGCTATAGTTAATGATATTTATTGTTCAAGGGGTACTTTATGGTGACAGTTAATAATAATTCAGCTGTATTTAAAGAGGGATACCACAAGTTACTGCAACTATTACAGCAGCGTTGGCAACAACAACCTGATCAACACAATATTAATGATTTTGTTGAGCAGGGCATGGTTGCTTATCGTTATGCCAGTGATATTAGCGAACAACAACTCAATGAGATTGAGCAGCAATTACGTGATGACTTAACGGCATTTGTTGCCGAAAAGTCACATCAGTCAGGCGCGGGTAAACAATCACTAGAACTACTCGCGATGCAAGAAACGCTCTGGCAATGGCTGTGGCAAATCAGCGATAACAGTCAAGTTGAATGGCAGGGAGTCGCCGACGATTTACAGCATCATGGTATTTACCAAAGTGGCGAAATAGTTGGCCTTGGCCGATTAGAGTGTAAAAAGTGCCAGCATCAGTTATTTCATTATCACCCAGATATTTTACCAACGTGCTCCGATTGCAATAACGATACCTTTATTCGCCAGCCATTATAATTGGCGTTGGCATTTGGCTTAATGCGCCAGTGCGGCGGCTTATCATTTATCGATGGTTAGTCGCCGAAAACCTATGCCCAGTATTAACAAGCTGCAAAGTGCGATGATTGGCCACTGGCCCCAGCGGTAAAAATAGGTTTGCCCACTTACTAGCGGTACCTCGCTGCGTAAAATGCCTTGTTCGAACTGGGGTAATCGCGCAATGATGGTGCCGTGGGTATTAACAATTGCAGTGATCCCGTTGTTGGTAACACGTACCACAGGGCGGCCCAATTCAATCGCGCGCATCTGGGCGATTTGCATGTGTTGATGCGGACCTATCGAGCGACCAAACCAAGCGTCATTTGAGACGGTTAAAATAAAATCAGTTTGTGGTGTCATATTGGCTCGGACCAGTTCGGGAAAGGCAATTTCATAACAAATAGCAGCCGCTATGTGGTAACCGAGCGCTTGCAGGTTTGGCTGAGTAGTGCTGCCACGATGAAACGACGACATCGGTAAGTTAAACAACGGTGCCAAAGGGCGCAGTAAATCCTCAAATGGCACAAACTCTCCGATTGGTAATAATTGCTGTTTGTAGTATCTGTTACTGTGTTGTGGCTGATAATCACCGCTTGGCTGGACCTTTTTGTGAGCATTGCCTAAGGTCACTAATGAATTATAATAGTAGCTCGTTTGTGACAGCGCAGTACCGTCTGGTGACTGGCGCGAAATTAAACCCGTAATAATCGCACTGTCATTAAAGTTCGCGGTTTTATCCATTAAATGCAGATAATCACTGACCCAATCTTCAACGGCAGGCATTGCGGCTTCCGGCCATATAATAATATCGGCGGCAAAACTTTCACGGGTTAAATCCATGTAACGGATAATGGTTGGCCACATTTGATCTTGTTGCCATTTGGCGCTTTGCTCAATATTTCCCTGAACTAGCGCCACGCTAATACTGTCTTCACTTTGATTAATATTCGATAATTGATTAAGGCCTGTCGCGGTAAACAGTGTTACCACCAAACCTAGGGTGACGGCTAAATTTCGCTTTATCACTAAACTTGCTGTTAGCGTTGCGACGAGGCAAATGAGCAGGGTTAAACCGATAACGCCAATGGTTGCAGCGTTGTGACTAAAGATCCCCTCAGTTTGGCTATAACCTAGCCATAACCATGGAAATCCGGTAAGTACTGTGCCGCGAGCGACTTCTGATAACACCCATAAGCTAGAAAACAGTAAACTATTACTAAGCGCATTAGCTGACTTTAAGCGGCAAAATACATAGCAGGTCAGGGCGCTAAAAAAGGCTAAGTAAAGAGACAGTAGTAACATTAAGCCCAGCGACACGACTAAAGGCAGGCCACCAAAGCTATCGATTGAGACATGAACCCAGCGAAGACCAAAACTAAACAAACCACTGCCAAAACTCAACCCTAGCCAAAAACACGACTTGGCTGATAGTTTGTCATTTAATAATAAGCTGGCATAAAATATTGCCAGAGCCAGCGGGGCTAACCATTGGTAATCGTAAGGGGCAAAACTTAAGTGGGTTAAAGCGCCGCAAACAAAGGCGATAACTAACAATATAAAAAAACGCCCGGTTAGGGCGTTTTTAAGCAGTGATAAAGGGTTCAACGTCGGATTACTTCCCTAGTGATAAATGTCGCGTTACCAGCTGGCTTACTCTGTCGCTGCCGCGGTGCTTAAGCCTATGGTCACGGTGCTTAAACCTGTGGCTGTGGTACTTTTACTTGCAATTGTACCAAGCGGCGCGAGTCGGCGTTAATGACTTTAAACTGATAGCCTTCAATGCAGGTTTCTTCGCCACGTTTTGGTAAATGACCAAACGCGGTCGTTACTAGCCCGCCGACGGTATCAATATCATTGGCTGAGAACTTTGTTTCAAAGTATTGATTGAAGTCTTCCAGTGAAGTCAGGGCCTGGATTGAATATAGCTTGCTGCTGACTTTGCGGATCTCTTGTGGCACGTCGTCTTCTTGCGCGAATTCGTCTTCAATTTCGCCGACAATTTCTTCAAGAATATCTTCGATGGTGATAAGGCCTGAGACGCCGCCGTATTCATCAACGACTACGGCCATATGATAACGTTCTTCACGAAACTCTCGCAATAATACATCGACCTTTTTACTTTCGGGAATGATGACACAAGGTCTAACTATGTCACTTAATGGTTGATCTTGACTGTCGGTATTGAACGCATATTGAACTAAGTCTTTAGCCAATAAAATGCCTTCGACGTTATCTTTGTCTTCATTGATTACCGGAAAACGCGAGTGTGCCGATTCGGTAATAATTTTGATAGATTGTTTGATCGTTTGGTTTTTTTCTAATACCACCATTTTCGAGCGGGAGATCATTATATCCCTCACTCGCTTGGTTGAGACATTTAATACTCCGTGGATCATGTCTTTGGTATACTGATCGATTAGATCACGTCCTTCAGCGTCTTCTATAAATTCAACTAATTCAGCTTGGGTTTGCGGTTCGGCTTGAAATATTTGGGTTAGCCGTTCAAACCAAGATTTATTAGTTGACTGACTACTTGGAGGTTTATCTTCGCTCATTTTTAAATCGTATTCCTAATTGGGTAAATTTATACTAGATCGTCACGGTAAGGATCGTCAATGGCTAAGTTAGCCAAAATTTCCTTTTCCAAAGATTCCATCTCAATAGCTTGATCATCATCAATATGATCATAGCCTAGCAAATGCAAGGTACCGTGTACAACCATATGTGCCCAGTGGTTTAACAGTGGTTTTTCCTGCTCGATTGCTTCTTTTTCAATGATTTGTTTGCAAATAATTAAATCGCCTAATAAATCAAGTTCAAGCATCGGTGGCGCTTCAAACTCAAAAGACAAAACATTCGTTGGGCGGTCTTTACCGCGATACTGGTGATTTAGCTCTTGGCTTTCGCTCGGTTCAACTAATCGAATCGTGACTTCTGCGTCGGGTTTTACCGTGCTCAATACGGCTTGCAGCCATAGTTCGAAATCTTGTTGGCTGGGTAAGCTTTGTTCGTCGCAGGCTATTTGTAAATCAAGAGTTATCATTGGGTTCTTCATTGGTTGTCACTGATGGCATATTTGACATCAGTTTTTGTGCTTTTTCACGGTTGATTTGCTCATCGTAACGCTCGTAAGCTCGCACGACTTGTGCCACTACTGGGTGGCGCACAATATCACCGGCTTGGAAAAAATTAAAGCTAATTGCATCAATATCGGTTAATACTTCAATGCTATGGCGCAGGCCATTTCTGACATGGCGGGGCAGGTCTACCTGGGTTATATCACCGGTGATAATCGCTTTAGAGTTAAAGCCAACCCGGGTCAAAAACATTTTCATTTGCTCGACCGTGGTATTTTGGGCTTCATCTAAAATAATAAAAGCGTCGTTGA
>Ga0209395_1000086_pt1 | contig 148083 bp, 115 predicted proteins | sample GOMGulsemesocosm_3_FD_184635 | JGI IMG/M metagenome (GOLD analysis project Ga0209395, IMG submission 184635) | Methane-oxidizing microbial communities from mesocosms in the Gulf of Mexico - GOM9D Gulf of Mexico (SPAdes) (version 2) | ecosystem: Environmental > Aquatic > Marine > Cold seeps... | reverse complement strand
CATTTAAAAAGAATCCAATCAAAATGATAACAGGAAAAAATTATGTAGGAAATACACTTTCTGCAACAGGAACTAAAACATTTAAAACGTTTAATCCACAAACAAATACAGAAAATTCATTTGCAATAATAGAAGCAACTTCAGAAGAAATATCTCAAGCAGCAGAATTAGCAGCAGAAGCATTTCAAACCTATTCTAAAAAATCTGGTAACGAAAAAGCTGCTTTTTTAAGAGCAATAGCAGAAGAAATTGAAGCATTAGGAGATGCGTTGGTAGCTGTGTATACTTCAGAATCGGGACTTCCTGCAGGAAGAGCACAAGGAGAAAGAGGAAGAACTGTTGGGCAATTAAGAGCGTTTGCTTCGCATATCGAAGAAGGTTCTTGGGTAGAAGCAACCATAGACACAGCACAGCCAGAACGTCAACCAATGGCAAAAGGAGATCTACGTAAAATGAATATTGGGTTGGGACCAATTGTAGTTTTTGGAGCCTCAAACTTTCCGTTAGCATTTTCTACAGCAGGAGGAGATACAGCCGCAGCATTAGCCGCTGGATGTCCAGTAATTGTGAAATCACATCCAATGCACGCTGGAACAGGAGAATTAGTTGCATCTGCAATTATAAAAGCAGCAGAAAAAACAGGAATGCCAAATGGTGTGTTCTCTAATTTAAATAGCAGCGGAATTGAAGTTGGACAAGAACTAGTGAAACATCCAAAGGTAAAAGGAGTTGGATTCACAGGAAGTATTCGTGGAGGAAGAGCTTTATACGATTTGGCCGCACAAAGACCAGAACCAATTCCGGTGTTTGCAGAAATGGGATCTATAAATCCGGTAGTTTTCTTGCCAGAAGCATTAAACGAAAAAGCAGTAGATTGGGGAAAAACATATGCAGGTTCGATTACATTAGGTGCAGGTCAGTTTTGTACAAGTCCAGGGTTGCTATTAGGAATTAAAGGAGAAGGGTTAAACCAATTTGGACAAACATTAGCTGAAGAAATTGTAAAAATTAAGCCAAGTTGTATGTTGCATCCAGCTATTTTTGGAGCCTATGAAAATGGAAAAACAACAGCAATTGCTCAAGATGGTATTGAAGTTTTAGCAGCTTTAGAAGAAGATTCACAATCTAATTATGGTCGTCAAGTAGTCTCTAAAGTTGATGGAAAAACATTTCTAAATAACCCCACATTGCACCACGAAGTATTTGGGCCATTTTCTTTAATTGTTGCATGTGAAGATGCAGCTCAGTTAGAGCAAATTCTAAACAAATTAGAAGGGCAATTAACAGGAACGATCGTAGCAACAGATACAGAAATTGAAGCAAATTCAGGCGTTGTTTCTGCACTCCAAAACAGAGTAGGAAGAATTATTTTTAATGGTGTCCCAACGGGAGTTGAGGTATGTCCGTCAATGCAACATGGAGGCCCATATCCAGCATCAACAGATGCACGATTTACCGCTGTTGGAGTAGATTCAATAAAACGTTGGGTAAGACCATTCAGTTTTCAATCTTGGCCAAATAATTTGTTACCGGCCGAATTGAAAAATGAAAATCCATTACGCATTTTTAGAAATGTTGATGGTGTAAAAACAACAGATAAAATATAAACTATGAAAATCATAAAACTCTTTGGACTTTTTCTTTTATTAAGCTTTGTATCTTGTAAAAACAATTCGGCATCAGAACAATTAGAGATGTTAATTGCTAAACATGAAAAGTCCAGAGCGTATGATTTTAAAAGAGGAGAATCGCTAGAAAGTACTATAAAATACTACACTGCAGAATCAGAATTTGCTGAAAAGTTAAAAACTGAATTAGAAGCACTTTCAATTGAGGGGTTGTCAGAAACGGACAAGATTTCTAGAGAATTATTACTATTTGTTCTACAAGATAAAATATCTCAACATACATTTAAAACGTATTTGAATCCAATTACTAATGAATCGGCTTTTCATTTGAATTTAAGTCGAATGGCAAACCGAGCCTTCAAAAATGAGAAAGAAGTAAAAGACTACTTAAAGCAATTAGAAAACTTGCCAAAACGAGTAGATTATAATATCGATTTATTAAGAGCAGGAGTAAAAGAAGGGATTTCACAACCAGTTGCAGTATTTTATGAATACGAAAAAACCTATGATAAACACATTATTGCAGATGTAACTAAAAGTGAGTTTTACACCCCGTTTTTAAAATTATCAGCAGCATTTTCTAAGACATTTAAAGATTCTGTAATTGACGTTGCTAAAAATAGTGTTCAGAAAAACGCAATAGATCAATACAAAAAAATTAAAAACTTTTTTGAAAACGAATACTTTCCAAATACCAGAAAAGGATTGGGAGTTGCAACCGTTCCAAGCGGAAAAGAATTCTACCAAAATAGAATTAATTTCTACACGACAAGTACCAAATATACAGCAGAGGATATTCATAACATTGGCTTGAAAGAAGTTGCAAGAATCAAGGCAGATATGATGAAAATCATAAAAGAATTAAACTTTAAAGGATCGTTTGCAGACTTTTTAAAGTTCTTAAGAACAGATGAGCAGTTTTATGCAAAAACGCCAAAAGAGTTAATGATGTTTGCGAGAGATGTTGCTAAAAGGATAGATGCAGAGTTGCCAAAATTCTTTAAAACCTTACCAAGAAAACCATACGGAGTGGTTCCCGTTCCGGCTGCGATTGCACCAAATTATACCTCAGGAAGATATTCAGGTTCATATAGCGAAACAACCGCTGGTTTTTATTGGGTAAACACTTACAACTTACCAAGTAGAACCTTATATACCATTCCGGCTTTAACAGCCCATGAAGCAGTTCCTGGACATCATTTACAAATTTCATTGAACAACGAATTGCCAAAAACAATTCCGAGTTTTAGAAGAGGACTCTATTTATCAGCTTATGGAGAAGGTTGGGGATTGTATGCAGAAACCTTGGCAGATGAAATGGGAATTTATACTACGCCTTATGAGAAATTCGGAAAGTTAACGTATGAAATGTGGAGAGCTTGTAGATTGGTGGTAGACCCAGGAGTTCATGCATTGGGATGGACACGTCAGCAGGTATTAGATTATATGGCGGCAAATACCGCACTTTCTTTACATGAAGTTAGAACAGAAACAGATCGTTATATTTCTTGGCCTGGACAAGCCTTGTCTTACAAAATTGGAGAAATAAAAATAAGACAGTTGCGCAAAGAAGCAGAAGAAGCGTTAGGAGATAGATTTGATGTTCGTGATTTTCATGAAATCATATTAGAAGAAGGAACCGTTACCTTATCAATTATGGATAAAAGAGTAAAAAGTTATATAGATAAAAAGAAGAATGAGTAGAAAAACATTTTTTTGTGTGGATGCACATACTTGTGGAAACCCAGTAAGAGTAGTTGCTGGTGGTGGTCCAAATTTGGTTGGAGAAACCATGAGTGAAAAACGGCAACACTTTTTAAAAGAATACGATTGGATTCGTAAAGGATTAATGTTTGAACCTCGGGGACATGACATGATGAGTGGAAGTATTTTATTTCCACCACACAATCCAGAAAATGATTTTGCAATTTTATTTATAGAGACTTCGGGGTGTTTACCTATGTGTGGACATGGAACAATTGGGACCATTACTATTGCTATTGAAGAAGGTTTAATTACGCCAAAAATTCCAGGGAAAATAAAAATGGAGGCTCCGGCAGGATTGGTCAATATTGAATATGGACAAACAGGAAAAAAAGTGGATTGGGTAAAATTAACCAATGTAAAAAGTTATTTGGCAGCAGAAAATCTAACTATTGATTGCCCTGAATTGGGAGAAATCAGTTTTGATGTTGCATATGGAGGGAACTATTATGCAATTGTAGATCCACAGAAAAACTTTTCTGGCGTACATGATTTCACCGCGAGTAAAATAATTCAATATTCTCAAGTTGTGAGAGACCGTATCAATGAGAAGTACCCTGGTATGTTTATCCACCCAGAAGATCCTACTTTTAGAGATGTAACCCACATGTTATGGACTGGAGACCCTATTGATCCGACATCTTCTGGAAGAAATGCTGTTTTTTATGGGGATAAAGCAATTGATAGAAGCCCCTGTGGAACAGGTACCTCTGCAAGGTTAGCCCAATTGCATGCAAAAGGGAAATTGAAAAAAGGAGAACAGTTTATACACGAAAGTTTTATTGGAAGTAAATTTATTGGGTGTGTAGAAGAAGAAACAAGTTTAGCGGGAAAACCAGCTATTGTACCAAGCATTCAAGGCTGGGCAAAAGTATTTGGCTATAATACTATTGTTATTGACGATGAAGACGATCCGTATGCACATGGCTTTCAAGTGATTTAATCGCCGGACAATGGCCTAGTAGGGATTGATCCCTGAATCTTACCTTGAAATGAATAAAGAGAATTCCTATTTGATTACTCTAAATTTATTTTAGGATCTCAGTTTATTAAAGTAGAAAAGATATGAGTAAAAATGTAGTTGTAATTGGCGGTGGAATCATAGGACTAAGTACCGCATATTATCTTCAAAAAGAAGGACATCAAGTTACCGTAATTGATAAATCAAATTTTTCAACAGGAGCTTCGTATGTAAATGCGGGGTACATAACACCAAGCCATTTTATTTCATTAGCGGCACCTGGCATGATCACCAAAGGCATCAAGTGGATGTTTAATGCCAGCAGTCCTTTTTATGTGAAACCTCGATTAGATTTGGATTTTTTAAAATGGACTTTGGCTTTTAAAAAATCGGCAACAAAAGCAAAAGTTGAAAAAGCAATCCCAGTAATCAAAGACATTAACATATTTAGTAGAGATCTCTATGAAGAGATAAAAGCATCCAACGATTTTAATTTTCATTACGAGCGAAAAGGCTTGTTGATGTGCTATCAATCAGAGAAGGTGGGAGAAGAAGAATGGGAAATTGGTCAGCGTGGAATTGAAGAAGGACTGGGAGTTAAAAACTTATCTAAAAAGGAAGTGGCTGAGCTAGAGCCAGATGCAAACTTAAATGTAAAAGGGGCAGTCTATTTTCATTCTGATGCACATATGACACCTTCTGATTTTATGCCCCAAATGGTTGCTTATTTAAAATCGAAAAATGTTCAGATAATTGCTAATGAAGAAGTGAAAGATATTGGGGTTAGCAACAAAAAAATAACAAATGTTCATACTAATAGAACTTCCTATGAGGCAGATGAAGTAGTATTGGCAGCCGGGAGTTGGAGCCCGTTATTGACAAAGAAATTGGGAATTGCAATTCCAGTTCAAGCAGGGAAAGGATACCGAATTAATGTGAATAGAAATACGGGAATTACCATTCCTGCAATTTTATGTGAAGCAAAAGTTGCGGTGACTCCTATGGATGGTTTTACGCGTTTTGCTGGGACAATGGAAGTAGGAGGAATCAATCACGATATTAACCCAGTTCGGGTAAATGCTATTGCTAATGCGGCCAAAAGTTATTATCATGAGTTGGAAATTTCTTCAAAAGAAAAAACGGCTGCTCAATGTGGCTTGCGTCCATGTTCTCCAGATGGATTGCCGTATATTGGGAAGTCCTCGAAATGTGCTAATTTAACCATTGCAACTGGTCATGCTATGATGGGATGGAGTTTAGGTCCCGCAACAGGAAAATTAATAACAGAAATTATTTCAAACAAAAAACCTTCGTTAGATTTAAATCCGTTTCACCCAGATAGAAAATTTTAAGTATGAGATACGAGTCAATTCCAAATACACTATTTATAAAAAACAGAGCGAATTTTATTGCTCAAATGACCCCAAATACTATTGCTATTTTAACGTCTAATGATGTAAAACACAACAATGCAGATGATGTAATGAGCTTTACGCAAAACAACGACTTATTTTATTTATCTGGAGTTGATCAAGAAGAGACTATTTTGGTGTTGTATCCAGATGCGTATAAAGAAGAAAATAGAGCCATTTTATTTGTAACAGAAACCAATGAGCAGATGAAGATTTGGGATGGAGAAAAACTAACCAAAGAGCAGGCAGCTGTTGTTTCTGGAATTGATAGAATTGAATGGGGGCATGATTTTGAAATGACTCTGCAGTACATGGCTTTTGAAGCTGATGGATTTTATTTAGGGCACAACGAGCATCCAAAACGGGTAACAAAAAACCAAGAAACTCAACAAGACAGAATGATACAATGGTGTAAAGAAAAATACCCTTTACATGCGTACTATAGAGCCGCTAAAATTACCAGAGACTTAAGACCAATAAAGTCAGAAGAGGAAGTTGCTTTGATGCAAAAGGCAGCAGATATTAGTGTCAATTCGTTTATACGCGTATTAAAAGCATGCAATCCTACTATGAAAGAATATGAACTGGAGGCGGAATTAACTTATAATTTGGTTAAGTCAGGAGCGTCACATCATGCCTTTCAACCCATAGTTGCTTCTGGACAAAATGCCTGTGCATTGCATTACAATACCAATGATGATGTTTGTAATGATGGAGAAATGATTTTGTTAGATTTTGGTGTGTGTTATGCAAATTACAACAGTGATACGACCCGTTGTTTCCCCGTAAATGGAAGGTTTTCTGATAGGCAAAAAGAAGTGTATAGTGCTGTTTTATATTGTTTAAAAGAAGGCGCTAAATTATTGAAACCAGGCGTTTCTCCTTCAGATTATGAAGCAGAAATGGCCCTTTTGGTAGAGGTGGAATTGATTAAATTAGGTTTGTTAAATGCAGACGAAGTTGTCAATCAAGATCCAAAAAAACCATTGTATAAAAAGTACTTTATGCACGGAACAGCACATCATATTGGATTAGATGTACACGATGTTGGTTTATATTCTAGGCATATTGAAGCCGGAATGGTCTTTACCTGTGAGCCAGGAATTTATATTCCAGAAGAAGGAATTGGTTGTCGATTAGAAAATGATTATCTAATTACAGAAGATGGAAATATTAATTTAACAGCTGCTATGCCAATTGAAATTGAAGAGATTGAAGCATTAATGAATAATTAAAGAAACAACATGAAAGGAATCGGAGGATCAACAATTGAAGCAGAATTAAATGCAATTCAGTCTACAACACATTTAGTAAAACCAATTCAGAAAGAAGAATTTCAACAAAGAATAGACAAAGCTTGCAGGATCATGCAAGCACAGAATGTACCTGCTTTATATCTACATGCAGGAACTAATCTATTCTACTTTACAGGAATGAAATGGGGTTCTAGTGAACGAATGGTTGGTGCATTGTTGTTCCCAAATGGAAAGCTAATGTACATTGCTCCAGAATTTGAAAAAGGAACAATTTTTGAGTTTATGTTAATTGAAGGAGCTGTAATCTGTTGGGAAGAGCACGAATCTCCCTATGAATTATTTGTTGCTATTTTAAAAGAGAATGGAATAGAAGAAGGAGCCGTTTCAATGGATGAAGCAACACCGTTTTTTATTATTGACGGAATTAGAAACTGTCAAAGTTCATACGAATTGATAAATGCAAAGCCAATTACCGCTGGTTGTAGAATGATTAAATCTGATGCTGAAATTGCCATTATGCAACATGCTATGAACATCACCTTAGAAGTGCTTAAAGCAGCAGCGAGAATTCTACGTGTTGGGATTTCGGCTAAAGAAGTTACCGGTTTTGTTCATGATGCACATGTAAAGTATGGAGCTCCAGCAGGATCTTATTTTTGTATTGTATTATTTGGAGTAGATTCCTCTTTTCCACATGGCGTAAAATCACCAAAAGACTTAGAAGAAAACGAAATGGTTTTAATAGATACAGGTTGTGTAATCCATGATTATATTTCTGACATTACAAGAACCTTTGTGTTTGGAGAAGCCAACGAAGAACAGACTCGAATCTGGAACATAGAAAAAGAAACACAACAAGCTGCTTTTGATGCAGCACAATTAGGAAATACTTGTGCAGATGTAGACAACGCATCTAGAGTTGTGTTAGAATCTCATGATTTAGGGCCAGATTATAAATTGCCTGGATTACCACACAGAACTGGTCACGGAATTGGTTTAGGAATTCATGAATGGCCTTATATTGTTAGAAATGATACGACGGTTTTAGAAGCTGGAATGACCTTTAGTAATGAACCGATGATCTGTGTTCCAGACAAATTCGGAATCAGACACGAAGATCATATTTATATGACGTTAGAAGGACCAAAATGGTTTACAAAACCAATGCATTCTATTGAAAATCCATTCGGAATTTAAGCGTCTAAATCATTTAGATTCATACGCATGTTAATCAGGTGTTTTGAAAAACCAACTTTTTCATAGGCTCTAATTGCGGATGGGTTTGTTTCGTATACATCGAGTCGAATTTCATGAAGGTTATTCGTTTTACACCAGGCTAATAAAGTATCAACAATTAGTTTATTGTAGCCATTTCCACGGTGTTTTTCTGGAACGTACATAAATCCTAAATACGCATGTTTATCATGTTTTAAATAGATTCTGTCTGGTTTTATTTTAGCATAGCCAGAAGCAACCAATTCCCCATCTAATTCTGCAACATATAAAACAGCATCTTCAGAGTTGATAAAGTCTTCTAAATCATAATAGACAACTTTACCATCTTTAATAGTAACATCCATTGGACGTTCTGCTTCCACTAGCTCATCCATAAATGTGTCTAAAGTAGCTAAGTCATTTTTTGTAGCAAGTCTGATTATTGGCTTCATTTCTTATTAAATTATCGATGTCAAACGGAATGCAAAACTACAGATAAATTGTTTTAAACAACCCTGAATAGGTATTATTTTCAGTCCCAATTTAGATAAAAAAGACAATGTTTTGACACTTTTGTTTTAAGAAGAAGTATCGGCCACAATTTTCCATTCACCATTAATCTTTCTAAAAATAATCATAAAAATACCATTGGCATCTCCAATGGTACGGGTTAAATGATATTCTCCCATTACATAATACGATTCTTTTTCAATCTTAGTAATATCATTGATTTTGAATTTCAAGGTTCCAGAATGATCTGGAGTTGGATATCCCTTTTTATAGTTTGCCAAAGTCTTGTCCCAGCCATAGGTGATACCGTTGCTACCATAGAATTTTAATGAGTCAGACTTCCAATACCCTTTCATAAACCCCACCAAATCGTGTTTAGACCAAGCTTGTTCTTGCTTGTCTATAATAGTTAGAATTTCTTTTTTGTCCTGCGCTTCATTTGTAGGTGTTTCACAAGAAAAGGTTAAAGTGAAAGCAAAAAGTAGTACGAGTAATTTTTTCATTATTTAGAATTTAATTTGTCCATCAAATACCTATTGTGGGTTTAGTTCTTAGTGGGGGTTATGGTAAATGAATAGCGGTATGTTTTGTTTGCCGGAATGGTATATTTTTTATATACATTTCTTCCCCAAGAGGTATCTCCTCCAACGCCCATTTGATGTAAATCAATATTCCATTGAATGCTATTACCGATTTTTATATCTGCGCCGTGTTTTTTAGTAACAGGTACTAATCCCGAAGCGGATTTCCCGCCTTCTTCAGCCTTAAAATCCAATTCTTTCATAGAGAACGGCCAGACACTTGCATTAAATACTGCTTGGCTTGTTGCCTTTAAAGAGATGTTTTTTGAACGTAGTTCCATCCACCTAACATCTGTTTTGTTTCCGGTTTCTTGTGGACGCGCATATACATGAAATTGGGCTGTTATTTTATCAGAGTAGATACCTAGCTTCTGCCCCGATTTTCTATCCCAATAACTTTCTTTAGGTCCCTTTCCATACCAAGAGACATCTGTAAAACTCTTATTTAATATAAGATACATTCCCAAACGTGGAATATTAGGTAACTTTGGTTTGTTGGGTTTGTAAACATAATGTACTTGTAAATCTCCATTCGATGTTAGCGTATAATTCACCTGAACTACAGCTTCATCATTTGGTAACTTATAGGCTACTTTAAAAGAAACATTAGTATCTGTCTTTTTGGGAGTCTCAATTAGTTTTGAGCTGTAGTTGTAACTTGCATTTTGCCAAGTTTCAGCCCATGTAGGCATGCCATTTCCTAAATCGTTGTCTGTTGGTGGTCTCCAGAAATTTAATTTAATTGGATTGCTAGTTACTATTTGATGCTTGTATGACCAATTTAAAATGTCTCCAGTTTTTTTGTCAATATGTAGCAATGATTTGTCATCATATATTTCATATACCGTGCTTTCTGTAATTTTTAATAGGTTCTTACTTTCTTTTGAGTAGTTCACAATAGCGCCATGTTTTAAGGCGAATTGATCCCATCCAACTTCATGTCCTTTTGGGAGCATTGTTGTCGCTTCTTTTTGAAGCAAACTTACTTCTAGGAAATATTCATTTTCTGGAACAAACATTTCTGGAATGTCCTTAAATTTTAATCTAATGGAAGACTGGGGTTTCACAGCAATAGGAATGTGCTTCTTTTCAAAAACTACCTTTCCATTTTTTAAAATTCGATAACGCATTTCCTTGTCAGAAAAATCGGCAAAGAAATTCTTATTGGTAATTTTTATAGTTTGATTTCCTAAGTATTTAAATTGAACAGGTTCATACACTTTCTTAACTTCAGATAAATGTGGATGTGGGTTTCTATAGGGATCTACTAAGCCATTGTTTAAGAAGTTTCCGTCTGTTGGTAGATCTGGATGGTAATCGTGTCCGTAGGCCAAATATGGTTTTCCGTTTTTGTCTTTGTATTCTAAACTTTGATCTACCCAATCCCAGATAAAACCACCTTGCAAATTGTCGTATTTTTCAATAATATCCCAATAGTCTTGCAAGTTTCCAACGGAGTTTCCCATCGCATGCGCATATTCAATCATAATAGATGGTTTTTCAGAATTGGACTTTCCGTGTTTGATTAAATATTCAGGTTTTGGATACATCGGACAATACAAATCTGTATAGTCTTCTTTTCCTGCAGGTTCGTATTGTACAATTCTATTGTCGTCTTGTGCTTTTAGCCATTTGTAGGTAGTTCTGAAAATCTCACCTTCTCCAGCTTCATTTCCTAAAGACCAAGAATAAATAGAAGCATGGTTTCTGTCTCTGTAATACATGCGTTTTGTTCGTGCTAGATGCGCAGGCAACCAACTCATTTCGTTTCCAATTTGTGTTTTCTCATCAATGGCCAATGGGTGACTCTCAATATTTGCTTCATCTACCACATACAAACCATATTTGTCACATAAATCTAGCCAATACGGATCATTTGGATAATGTGCAGAACGTACCGCATTAATGTTGTTTTGTTTCATCAATTTAATATCTTTCTCCATCGATTCTCTAGAAACAACATGACCAGTATGTGGGTCCGTTTCATGTCTGTCTACCCCCCGAATATAAATTGCTTTTCCATTGATGAGTACTTGCGCATTTTTAATCTCTACACGCTTAAAGCCTATTTGATTTTTAATGAATTGGTTATCTAATGAAATATGCAAATTGTATAAATTCGGAATCTCAGCGGACCAAGCTTTTACATTTTTAATGGTTTTGTCAACTTTAAATTCAAATGTTGAATTGGCAGGGATTTTTAATTTTTGCGTTCCTCTAAAATTATTTTGTAAGACTATTGTTAGTTCTTTAGAAACATCTTTGTCAGTGTCATTTGTAATAGAAATAGTTCCATTAAAAATTCCGTTTTTATACGAATCATCTAAGGTTGTTTGTGCATGATAATCTGAGATGTATACTTTTGGTCTCGAATATAAATACACATCACGTTCGATTCCGCTCATTCTAAGCATGTCTTGGCTTTCTAAATAGCTTGCATCTGACCAACGGAACATTTGAAGTGCAATTAGATTTTTGCCTTCTTTTACATGTTTGGTAATATTGAATTCGGCTGGAGTTTTACTCCCTTGAGAATACCCAACATATGCTCCATTGATATATACATACATGGCTGATTTTGCCCCTGCAAAATGGAGGACAATGTCCTCAGATAAAAATTCTTTGCTAAGTGTTATTTCTTTTCTATAGGTTCCAACCGGATTGTAATCTGTTGGGACATTTGGCCATTTTGTAGTAAACGGATATCGTTCATCTAAATAAATAGGATTTCCATACCCTTCTACTTCCCAATTGGCAGGAACTGGAATGGTTTTCCAATCTGAATCATCATATGTTAGATGTTGAAATGTAGTTGGTCGTTTCTTAGGGTCTTTTACCCAATCAAATTTCCAATCTCCATTTAAATTAAAGAACCGTTTTGAGTTCTCCTTGTTTTCAATATCTGGATTTTCAAAAGCAAAAAAGGTAGCTCTAGGTGCTAATTTATTTTCTTCAAATAGTTGATGATTGTAGTGATTCTTTTGTGCTGCAATTGGTGTAAATTCTTTTTGTTTACAATTAGAGAAAAAAGTTACAAAGCAACATAGAATTAGAATTTTTTTAATCATTGGTTTTGGTTGAAAATAAATTAGCAATTAGATTAATTGTGACAGCTACATGTTGGCACTGTAAAGCTGTTTGTTTTTAAATTTAAAGGAACTCCTTGGTTGTAGTTTCCACTTTCCCAATAAAAAGGGGTTCTTTTTTTGTCGTAATTTCCAACTTCATTCATAGTAGAAGTTTCATATAGACGCCCATTAATCATGGTGTAGATCACAGAATTTGAGTTTTGAATATTTTCTAAAGGGTTTTTATCTAACACAATGATATCTGCTAATTTTCCTTTTTTCAAAGACCCTAGTTCGTCAGAAACACCAATATATTCAGCGCCGTTTATCGTGGCAGCTTTTAAAGCTTCTAAATTAGACATTCCACCTTGTTGTAACATCCACAATTCCCAGTGAGCACCTAAACCTTGCAACTGTCCGTGTGCACCTAAATTAACTTTCACACCTAGTTTTGATAAATTAGTTACGGTTTTAGACGTTAAGATATGACCATTTTTATACTCTTCTTCTGGCACCATTATTCTATGTCTAGATCTTGGATCTACAACATGCCTTGGCGTATATTTTAATAGTTTTTTGTTTTCCCAAACATTAAAGTTCTGGTACCATTGATATTCACCACTCATTCCGCCATAATTAACAATTAGTGTTGGTGTATATCCGGTTTTACTATTGCTCCAAAGTGATAACACATCTTTGTAGACTGGTGCAACAGGAATATTATGTTCGATACCTGTATGACCATCAAAAATCATAGACATATTTGAATAGAAATTTGAACCTCCTTCTGGAACCACATTTACACCTAACTCTCTAGCAGCTTGCATAATTTGCTGGCGCTGCTCTCTTCTAGGTTGGTTGTAACTTTTTACAGATTTAGCACCAAATGCTTTTGTTCTAGCAATGGCAAAACGAGCATCCTCTAAATTGTTTACTACGGCTTTAAAATCTCCTTCAGCACCATATAAAATAAATCCTGTAGAAAACATTCTTGGCCCTACAAGGGTCCCTTTTCGTTGCAACTCTTCGAGAGTAAATGCAGCAGCTGTATTTACAGATGGATCATGAGAAGTGGTAATCCCAAAAGCTAAATTGGCATAAAATTGCCAATGTTTTTGAGTACTCAATCCATTTCTAAAAGCACCAACATGTGCATGTACATCAACAATTCCAGGCATGATTGTTTTTCCTTTCATGTCATATACTTTTGCATCCGAAGGAATCTTTACCGAGCTAGATTTTCCGATTTTTTCAATCTTGTTTTTATAGATAATAATAGTTCCGTCTTCAATCACTTTGTTATTCTCCATCGTAATCAATCGTGCATGCGTAAACGCAATTCGACCTTCTGGAACATCAGATGTTGCAGTCAATCCAATTTTAATTGCAGCGTTAGTATCTGCAACTAAATTGCTTTTCGCAAATGGATTTGTAGTGTTGTTTACAATGCTTTTTGTGAAATACTCATCTCCTAAGGTCCAATGAACTTTGTCATTTGATTTTGACCAATGTAAATTGATCCCTGCATTTTTAGACAAGCTTTCTACTTTAAAAGACTTGGTATTGGCATCTAAATTAATTTCACTTCCATTATGTACAAAAGGCGCAACATATAATTTGTGTAAATGAATAAATGCAACCCATTTGTTGTCTTTACTAGGGACTAATTTGTTTGCTAATTTAGATTTGAAATGTGTTTTTTCATTCTTGCCGTTTAAATCAACACTTTTTAAATGTTTGGTTAGCCCTCCAAAAAAGGAACCTCCAGTTTGAAAGAAAATTCTTTTGTTGTCTGTAGAAAACCTTGGAAATATACCATTATCTGAAACTTTCTTAGCATTACTGCCGTCAAACTTCATGGTGTAAATCCCCGTTTTTTTAGTGTAATCATACCCTTGATCTCCATTTCCACCTTCTTTTCTATAGGTGATTTTCCCTCCAGTATTGTCATAAGATGGAGTTCTGTAAATTCCTTTTTTAGAAGTCAATTTTTGCAATCCAGAACCATCAGTTTTTACTTTGTAGATAGCGCCAAGATTGGCATCATTCCAAGTTACAAAAACAATGAATTTTCCGTCAGGAGAAAAGCTAGGTTCTGCCTCAAAATCTGTTAAGCTGGTAATTCTTTTAGGAGTTCCGTTTGGCAATTCTTTTTTATAAATATGTCCTAATGAAGTAAACACAATAGATTTCCCATCTGGCGAAGTCTGTACGTCTTTAATCATTTTTGAAGTAAATGATTCTTGAAAAACCGTTCTCTTTACACGGTGTGTTTTAGCAAGTTTTATTTTTTCTTTTACTTGAAATGGAATGTTAGTGAGTTGCTTAGAATCAATATTGATTTTGTTGATCTTTCCACCACTCCAAATAATAATGTCTTTGTTGTTTTTTAACCAAGTAAAATGGGGATATACGCCAAACACAGCCCAAGCCTCTTGCTGATCCTTACTTAACTCTTGAGTTACTGGCCATTCTTTTCCTGTTTCTAATTCGTGAATGTATAAGGCTGTTTTTGTGCGAATACGTTTAATGAAGGCTAATAGTTTTCCGTCTTTAGAAATAACAGGTCTCGCTGCTCCACCAGGTCCTCCAGTGATTTGTTTTGTTTTTCCAGTCTTAAAATTATATTGTTTGATTACGTAAATCTGCTTGTTTGGATCTTTGTTGTATTGAAAAAAACCACCAGGATACATGTCTTCTGCGTAGTATACATATTTTCCGTCAGATGAAATTGAAGGATCATTTACATCTTGTTGATCGTTTTTTCTCTTTGTTAATTTCAATCCTGCAGATCCAGATAGTGGATATTGCCATAGTTCTCCAGCACCCACAGATCGTGTAGATGTATAGTGTTTACGTGCAACCAATGATTTTCCGTCAGCAGTCCAAACAGCATTATTTAATAGTCTGAATTTTTCTTTGGTAATTGATGTTGCATTTTTACCATCGGCAGTCATTACCCATATATTATTACCTCCTTCAGCATCACTAGTAAAAGAAATGTATTTTCCGTTTGGGCTAAATCTGGGTTGTACTTCATAGGCCAATCCAGCACGTAAGCGTGTCGCTTTTCCTCCGTTAATTGGCATTGAATAAATATCTCCTAATAAATCAAAAACAATGGTTTTTTCATCTGGACTTACATCTAAGTTCATCCAAGTACCTTCATCGGTGTTTAAATTAAAAGAAGTGTATTTCCAATCTTTATGTGGATTGTTTACATCCCATTTTGTGTTTTTCTTTGCTGTTTTCTTTTGAGAAAAAGAAACCATCGAAATAGAAAAGGCAAGAAGCAATACTAGAATTTTACGCATAACAAAGGTGTTTAGTTTAATAAGTTTATAAATGTAAGATTTAAATTTAACTCTGGAGTTTCATAAAATCTTCATTCAATATTTTCCTTAAATATAAAAGTAGTTCTTCTGCATTTTCTTTTGTGAATACAATTGGGGGTTTGATTTTTAATACGTTGTGGTCTGGACCATCGGTACTCATTAAAATACCATGGTCTTTCATTCTGTTTGCTAAATAATCAGTTTGTTTGGCTAGCGGGTTTAATTCTGAATCAACCAATTCAATACCTAGAAATAATCCTTGTCCTCGAACATCTCCAAGTATTGGGAACTCTGTGGAAAGGTTGTTTAATTCTGATTTTAAATAGGTGCCAATTTTCAATGCATTTTCCTGTAGTCTATCTCTCTTTACAGTTCGTAAAACTTCGGCGGCAATAGCACAAGAAACAGGATTTCCTCCAAACGTATTAAAGTATTCCATTCCGTTTGCAAATGCGTCGGCTACTTTTTGTGTACAGGCAACTGCAGCAATTGGATGTCCATTTCCTAATGGTTTTCCGATGGTTACAATATCCGGAATTACATCATGTAATTGGAATCCCCAAAATGTTTTTCCGAGTCGTCCACAGCCAACTTGCACTTCATCAGAAATACAAATTCCACCAGCTTTTCTTATTAATTTATAGGATTGTGCTAAAAATCCTTCTGGCAGTTCAATTTGTCCACCACAGCTAATAATTGGTTCTATGATAAAGCCTCCAACATTTCTTCCCTTATGTTGAATGTTCTCGATACACTTTTGAACTTCTTCTGCATATTTATGGGCCGCATTTTTACCTTTGTGTTTTCCTCTGAAAGTATCTGGCAACGGAAATATTTGTGTGTGTTCTGGGGCTCCATGTCCACCTTTTCCATCAAATTTATACGAAGAAATATCAATACACATATTGGCATTTCCATGATAGCCAACTTCGCTAGCAATCATGTCTTTTTCTCCGGTAACAGCTTTTACCATTCGAATAGCCAATTCATTTGCTTCACTACCTGAGTTTACAAAATGCAACACATTTAATTCAGGTGGTAAGGTTTCAATCAATTCTTTAGCTAATTCATTGATGTTTTCGTGTAAATACCTCGAGTTGGTATTTATCAACGCCATTTGATCTTGACCTGCTTTTACCACATTGTAATTCTCGTGACCAACATGAGCGACGTTATTTACGGTGTCTAAATAGGTGTGTCCAAACTGATCCATTAAATATTGACCAGCTCCACGCACCATTTTAATGGGGGTTTTGTATTGTAGGCTTAAGCTCTTTCCTAAATGCTGTTTTCTATAACGAATGATATCATCATTAGTCAAGGACTTGTTTTCTAATAAGGCTGCTGATTTGAATAATAAGTTTGGGTTTGGACAGATGCTTTTCCAAACATCTATCTGATTTAAATAAGCGACTCCTGGATAATCAATCGTATAATCAAAAAGAGATAATAATACTTGAAAGTGTAAATGTGGCGCCCAATTTCCATTTTCTGGGTAATTTCCTAATTCTGCTATTTTTTTCCCTTTTAAAATAAGATCACCTACGCTGTGTTTTGAAATGCTTTTTAAAGTATTGTGACCGTATAGGGTATAAAATTCGAATTCCTCTACTTGATGTTTTAAAACGATCAACCCACCATATTCTTTGTCGCCAGCATCATTTATAGCAATCACCACTTCACCATCTAAGATCGCATGAACAGGTGTGTATGCTGGTAGCCAATAATCAATTCCTAGGTGAATACTTCTGCTTTCTTTTCCATTGTTTCCAATAGTGTCATATGCAGTAGAGGTGTATAGTGCTCGAGGTTCTAAATAACCTCCAGCGATAATTTTAGTAGGAACTTCTTTTTGTAATTGGTCAATTTTAAACTGAAATTGGTCTAAATTATTGAAATCTTGTTGATGTCCGATCCAGTTGCTAGACACACTTAAATCAATAGAATGGACTTCCTCTTTGTTGATTGATGAGAACAATTCAGGCAACAAAAAAGTATTTTTAGATGCCCATTCGTTAAATTTTATTTCATTTGGATGCGCCGAAAAACCACAGGCTGTTCTAAAAGAATATTCGGCAAAATCTGGGTGAATTACCCTCCATTTTTTTAAGACTTCCCAAGCTGGTTTTTCACTGATGAGCAGATACGCATTATTAGGTTCTTCAATTTTATTGATAGCAGATTTTGTTACCGAAATAACCAATCGCATGGCAATAGCATTGTATAAATGCTTCAACTCTTTTTCTTGCAACGGAAAGCTAGAATGATATCCTTTTAGTAATGGCAATGCCGCATCTAAGGCATCATTATGGTTCATTATCGCATAGGCGCAACCAATGGCAACATCATTAATTATTTGCGTGTGAATCGCATCTCCATAATCAATAGCAGCTTTTACAGTTGGGTTGATTAGCTCTTTTGAAACAATGACATTATTATCATTTGCATCGTTGTGAACTACCGATTTTCTAAGTAGATCATAGGTCGGTTTTTTTGCTTCAAATTGTTCTTGAAAATAGCTGATAAGCTCTTTTTCTTCATTAGGAAATACATGAATATGTTCTTTTGTCCAAAGAGACTGTGCAACATCCCAAACAAAATCGCGTTGTGCTTCGGCATGTGTAAACCCTTGCAGTGCTTGTGTTAATAAACCACATTGGGTTCCTAAACTAAAGCGTAAACTGTCTAGCTGTGGATTCACAGAAGACCAAACCCTACCCGAAACCCATGTGAGCAATCGAACTTTTCGCTCATTACCAAAAGAATCGGTGATTGTGGAGGTTGCATTTTTGTTTTTGTCCTTAACTACTTTGGGAGCGATTAGCTGTGTGCCATTGGCCTCAACATGCTGCAATAATTGTTGTTGAAAATCTAAATAATTATCATCTTCATTTGGACGAGATATTTTTAATATATACCCTTCAGAATTGCTTGTTTTTATCCTGAAATTAAAATCAACTTCCCCTGGAAGTACAGAAGCTGTTCCTTGAATATTATATAGGTCGAAGAGTATCTCTTCAGCTTGAGGTATGGCTATTTTTATTTGATTGTACTCCATTTAATCTTTTTGTAATAATAGTATAATATGGGCTGCACTCCAACTAAAATTCTGTGCGTTTAACCCTTCTCCGGTTAAAGGATGGTAATTTTCTCTGATAGATTGTCCTTTACCCAAAACACCTTCAGCTCCTTTTAATATCTGAATGGTGGCGTTGTCTGCTTCTTTGTTAAACCCATAATTACGGAGGCTTTTAACACCAAAATAGGCCTGGTCTAACCAATTTGGCCCGCGCCAATAGCCTTTTAATGGATTAAACTTTTCATGATCTGCACTCATGGTTTGAAAGGGAACCTTGGTATAGAATTTTTTAGGATCCATCATTTTTGTCTTTACAGTTTCGGCTTGTTTTTGCGTAGCTGCTTTTGCCCATAATGCTGTCCATCCTTCACTTCCTTCTCCTTTAATAAATGTTTTTCCATCTAGAGTAGTGTCGTAAAACCACCCATCATTTACGTCGTAAAATTGGGTTTGAATTTTAATTTTTAAAGCGGCTGCTTCTGTTGTTAGTTTTGCAGCATCTTCGGTCTTTTTTAAAACAGCTGCTAAGGAGGCTAAGTACAACTTTTCAGCATACAAATAGGCATTCAAATCTACAGATTCTTGATCTATAGAATAGGCACCGTCGCTGTTTTTTACAATTTTAGAATTGTCAAAACGAATGGCATTGTCCATACCGCTTTCCCATTTAGCGGCTACTAAACTTCCATCTGTAGAACCATATTCACACAATCCATCTTGGTCATGATCCCTTTTGTTGTACCACCATTCGTGATACAATTTAAGTTTAGGGTACATGTATTTTACAAAAGCAATATCTTGATCTTTCTCATAGATTTTGGCAACAGCCCAAACAGATAAAGGAGGTTTGGTATCTCTATAATTATGTTTTTCTATCGAAATATCTCTAAACACACAATCTACTATAAATCCATCTTCGTTTTGAAAGTCAAACATTAGCTTCATTTGATTCTTGGCCAAGGTTGTATTGTAAAAAGAGAGACCTACTGCATGTTTCCAAGAATCCCAAGACCAAAATCCATTGAACCATTTGTAATGATAGCTAGGGAACAATCCCTCAAACTTAATTTCTCCAGCCGGGATACGCCAATTGTTTTGCAATGTCAATTGTGATTTTGCCAATACTTCTGCATAAATAGCACTAGAAAATTGTTCTTTTCTATTTTCAATTAACCTTTTTAATTCCTTGTTTTTTGCTGTTTTCCTTGCTGATAGCACAAGATCAAAAGAAGTGTTTTGAAGGGTTTTTAACTCATTCTCCCAAGAATACTCTTTAAAAATAAATGTCTGAGAAATGGTGATTTCTTTTGTTTCGTTTGGTTTTAATTCAATGTTTATTTTATTCGAAATATAAGTGCTGTCTGTTGATTTTAGAGCAATGTTATTCGGAAAAATAACATGACCGATGGCATCCGTTTTAGAGGATTTGATGGTTAGTTGGTTGTTGTTAGAAGAAAGCTGTAGTCCATCGGCTAATATTGGCTCATTTTTAAAAAAATATCGTATTGATTGGGTGGTTTTACTTGTGCTTTTTAGGGTAGATTTCAACCTCGCTGTATGCCCAGAAGAAAACACCAATTCTTGTTTCAATATAAATTTGTCAAAGGTGTATGTGTGTTCTAGGTGGCTGTTATGGCTTGCGCTAGAATACGATAACCACTTGTTGTTTTCTAGAACCAAGTTTGTTAAGGAAGAACTTGACCAAACCCCATTTTGTTGGGTCATTAAAAACGGGCCAGAAAACCCCGTTACGTTAGATATTGAATCGGGAAGGCTATAGGCAAACCAGGCACCTTGGTCTGAAAACATCAATCCATTTTTATCAAATTTTTTACTGGGTGTTTGATGGTAATTTAAAATATTCTCGCTGAATTTTAAATAATTATTTTTAGCTTTTTGAACTGGTGTTGTACAGCTTTCGAAAACCATAAAAATGCACAAAATAAATAAAAGAGAAAGTTTCGTTGTAGGTAGTTTCATAATATTTTATTTCAGAATAGTAAAATCAAATCTGAGATATGCTTACATATTGATTAGAACATCAAAGTTCGTTTTTTTATTTTATAATTATACAAAAACATCCTTTACATTGCCTTACACTTTTTGGGAAAAATCAGGTAATTGTTAGTATTTGCATAGTATTTGGTAAAAGGCACCTAGTTAAGATATTTAAATTGATGTTCTTTTAACCTAGGGTAAAAAACAAACACATTTTTGAGATGAGACAATGGTTTTTAATATTGGTTTTAATATGCAGTAGTGCATATGCGCAAAAAAACATTTGGGATGAAAACCCATATAATTCGCAATTGGAACTAGATAGTCTATTGGTTGTTCTTCCGAAAATGATGAATGAGGAAAGAATTCCGCTGTTGAATAGAGTTGCTGAAATTTATTGGATTGTAAATCCAGACAGAACCATAGAATATGCAACAGAGGCATTGCAGTTATCATTAGAGTTTGAGAATAAAAATCAAGAAGGTTTTGCACTGATCAACCTGTGTCAAGGATATTTGTTTAATGATATTTATGATAAAGCACTTCAGCATGGATTGCAATCATTAGAAATACGGGAAGAAATAGGCGACGACTATGATTTGGCATTTACACTTCGAACCCTTGGGTGGCTGTATTATGATATAGGTTATTTAAATAAAGCATTAGAGTATCATGTGAAAGCATTAAAAATTCATGAAAAAATAAATGATATTCAACGTATTGCGTATAGTTTTAATAGTATTGGTTTGGTGCACGCTAAAAAAGAAGAGCACTATTTGGCTTTGTCGTTTTTTAGAAAATCTTTGGCATTAAAAAAAGGTTTAAAGAACCAAGGGCGCCTTGCAGAAACCATGAAAAATATGGGGGTTTGCTATTTAAAAATTAATGAACTGGATTCGGCTAAAGAGTTTCTTGGATCTTCATTAAAGATTTTCAATCAATTACAGGATACACAAAATAAAGTTGAAATTTTAAATGAGCTTTCTACAGTATATCTAAAGCTTGGGCATTTTGATAAATCCTATCAGCTTTTAACAACGTCTAGATTTATTTTAAGGGAATTGGTTGATGATAAAGAATGGATTGTGGAGAATGAACTTGGCTGGTCTAACTATTACCTGGCAATAGGGGATTATAAAAATGCCCTGAAGAGTTATAAAAAGTATGAAACAGCAAAGGGGGCTATTTTCTCGAATAATAAAAGTGAGAAATTAACGGAGATGAGAATCTTGTATGAGGCCGAAAGAAAAGAATCAGAGATTACCCTTTTACAGCAACAACGGAATTTAGAATCGCAGAAAAAAGTATACCTATTAATTGGATCCATATTGTTGGTGGTAATTGCAGTGCTGACGATTGTGTCTCTAAGAAATAATATTAAAAAGAAGAAAGCGATATATGATCAAAGTACAAGGCTTTCTAAGGAAAAACTGAAGACACAGTCGTTATTACGAGAAAACCTAGAGCATAAATTAGACTTCCGGATGAAAGAATTGACAAATTTAGCCTTGTTTATTTCTCAAAGAACAGCCATCTATAAAGACCTTACAAAATCGTTTAAAGGCTTGAGCTTTATAAATATGAATCAGTTAAAGAAAGATATAAATACGCTGGTAAAAGAATACTCTTTTAAATTTGATTTCAATGAAGATATACAACGATTTCATACCAATGTTGAAACACTTCAAAGTGATTTTTTATTTAAGATAAAAAAGAAATTTCCGAATCTTACCGAGAAAGAAATTCAATTATCTGTTCAGGTAAAATTGAAGTTGAGTTCAAAAGAAATTGCCAACCTTAATAATATTTCTTTAAATTCTGTGGAAATTGGTAGGCATCGATTGCGAAAAAAATTAATGCTGGATAAAAAAGAAAACCTAGTCGAGTTCTTGCATAATATTTAGCGGTGTTTATCTGAAATAGCTATTGCTTTTTTTTAGGGGCTCTTAATTATGAGAATACTGGTACGTAGCTGTTTATGAACTTGCTAATAAGAAGATTTAGGATTTTTCGGCTAAAGTAAAGGGATTTGGCCATTCTGTATAGGTTAAGTAAAGGTCAGATTTTAAGATAATGTATTAATAATCATAATATTTGGGTTATAAAAATAACTTAATTATGAAGCGAATACAAACTAATTTTAATTACTTCTTTAAGGTGAAATACCTAACCTTGCTTACGTTCCTTTTTCTAGGGATGTTTAACACTTTTGGACAAGTTACAATTAAAGGAACAGTTTCTGACACGACAAATGCACCGCTTCCTGGTGTTGCTGTTCTCGTAAAAGGAAACGAAACAAAAGGAACACAAACTGATTTTGACGGTCATTTTTCAATTACAATTCAAAAACAAGAAAGTACGTTAATCTTTCGTTTTTTAGGTTATAAAACCAAAGAGGTTGTTCTAGGAAACCAAACAAGTATACAGGTAGTTTTAAATGAAGATGCACAAAGTTTAGATGAAGTAGTTGTGATTGGTTATGGTACTCAAAAGAAAAGTGATGTTACCGGAGCAATTGGACAAGTAAAAGCAAAAGAACTAACCGCTGTAGTAACAACAAACCCTATTGATGCATTGCAAGGGCGTGTTTCTGGAGTTACTGTAACTTCTTCTTCGGGGAGCCCAGGTTCAGGTGCAGATATATTGATAAGAGGTATTGGAAGTTTTGGGAGTAATCAGCCCTTATATATAATAGATGGTGTACAGGCAGATCCATATTTTATTGATGCTAAGAATATTGCTTCGATTGAAGTGTTAAAAGATGCAGCATCTGGAGCCATTTATGGTACAAGAGCAGCAAATGGAGTGGTTTTGATTACCACAAAAAAAGGAAAGAAAGGAAAGACGAAAATTGAAATTGAATCATCTATTAGCATAAATACTGCTCGAAAAGAGTTAAAATTATTAGATGCCAACGGGTATGTTAGTGTGCATAAACAAATGTATGAAAATGCAGGTGTAGCTTTACCTCAATATGTAACTACTCCTCCCTCAGTGAATACGAATTGGATAGATCAAACGCATAGAGATGGTCAATTAAATCTACTAAATGTTAGAATGAGTGGAGCTTCAGGTAATTTTAATTATAGCGTAGGTGCTAGTTCTGCTGATGAAACAGGATTGCTAATTGGATCAATGTTTACCAAAAAAGGCGTGTATTCTAATTTAGGGTTCACAAAAGATAAATTAAAAATTAACACGAGTTTAAATTATAGCGAAACATATAGAGAAAGTCAACAGTTTTCATTGAGAGAGACGTTTCAGATATCTCCCTTAATTCCTGTTTTCGATGACGCAAAACAATCAGGATATGGTTATAGAGATGGAGATTTACCTGATCATAGAAATCCTATAGGAGAAAATCACTTTAAGAATGGGTATACGAAATTAAAATACTTTTTAGGGAATATTGATATTAGCTATGAGGTGTTAGACAATTTAATAGCCAAAGCGAATTATTCAGTATCGAGTTTAACAAATTACTCATACAATTATCACCAAGCATTTAGAGTAAGAGATGTTCAAGAACAAGGACATGAGTTTGCTTTTGTTTCTGAGTATAACAATGAGTTTAGAAGAATAAATCAGGAGTATACCTTAAATTATAAATTAGATTTCGGAAAAAGCAACTTGAATCTTTTAGCTGGTTATCAAAGAATTTCAGAACCATTTAAAGAAACATATGTACAGGCAGAAGGGTATAAATTAGATGATTTGGGAAATAAAATACCAGCCATCATTTTAGACGCTAGCTTTAATACACTGAACGCTTTTAGCGATGGCACATATTCTGGAAGTGGAACAAATGCAGAATATAGTTTGGTATCTCAATTTGGTAGGGTAAATTATGCCTTTGACAATAGGTATTTATTCCAGGCAAGTGTTCGTAGAGATGGAAGCTCAAAGTTTGGGAAGAATAATAAATATGGAGTCTTTCCTTCTTTTGCTTTAGGATGGAAAATAACAGAAGAAGAATTCATGAAAAATCAAAGCCTTTTTGATTTTTTAAAATTACGATTTAGTTGGGGGCAAGCAGGGAACGACAGTGCTTTAGGGTATTACGATTATGTAGCGCTTATTTCACAAGGGAAAAGTCAAAATAATGGAGGGTATGTTTTTGGAAACCCGCAAACTTCTTACCAAGGAGGGATTGCTAGAACGTTACAAAATGACAATTTACAATGGGAAACAAATATTTCTTCCAACTTTGGATTAGACTTTACTATGTTAGATTATGCGCTTAAAGGTTCAATGAATTATTACAATACTTCAACGGAAGATTTATTAATTACTAAAGTTGTTTCTCCAGCAGCGGGAATTAGAAGTCCTGTTGTGAATGTAGGTGAGTTTGTAAACAAAGGATTTGAATTTGAATTAGGGTATACAAATAATAAAAATGAAATAAACTTTGGTGCATTTGCAACATTTACAACTATTGATAGTGAGGTTACTCAATTAAGTAGTAATGATCAAGTATTGTATGGTGTAGGATTAAAATTTGGTTCAGATCATTTTGTCAACCAAACAAAAGTTGGATATGAGCCAGGTGCCTATTTTTTACCTGTAGCCAATGGGATTTTTCAGAATCAAGCAGAAGTAGATGCACATGCTGTAAATGGTAATTTAATACAGCCAGATGCAGCACCTGGAGATGTTCGCTTTGTAGATCAAAATAATGATGGAGTTATCAATAGTGATGATGAAGTTTATAATGGAACTGCAATTCCTAAATTTGAATATAGTTTAAACGTATCTGCAGACTATAAAGGATTAGACTTCAATATTTTCTTTCAAGGAGTTGGCGGAAATAAAATATACAACGGAAACCGTTTCCAGTCCTTAGGATTGGATAGTGGAAGAAATTTCGAGTCATCAGCTTTAAATGCTTGGACTCCTTCAAATACAAATACATTAATCCCAAGAGCGGTGCTAGGAGATCCGAATCAAAATAATAGAGCTTCTACACGTTTTCTTGAAAGTGGTGCTTATCTAAGAATTAAAACCATTCAATTAGGGTACACACTACCAACAAATGTATTAGATAAGCTAGCGATGGATAAATTAAGAATTTATGTAACCGGACAAAATTTATTCACATTTACAAATTATACAGGTTTAGATCCAGAGGTTGGTGGAAGTATTTTATCTAGAGGTATTGATAGAACTTTATATCCAAAATATAAATCAGTGATTTTAGGCGTGCAATTTCAATTTTAAAAATTTAAACAATGAAAAATATATATAAGATAATTGTAGCTTCTTTTTTAGCAGTTACTATAAGCGCTTGTGATGATGATGCTTTTATTGAGCAAACATCTCCAGATCAATTAACTTCAACGTCGTTTTGGAGAAATGCAGAAGATGCGCAGTCCGGGTTAACCGCTGTGTATGCCGAATTAGAAGCTAGAAGTAACTTTTGGGATGGATGGCAAGAAGGAAGATCAGTCGTAGAATATTTTAGGTCAGATTATGCGTTGCCGGGTCCAGATGCAACTAATTATGGACATTGGATGTCAATTTTTAATTTTAATTATACAAATGGACATACATTCTTAAACGTGCTTTGGACAACCAATTATAAAGGGCTAAATTTTGCAAATCAGGTAATTACAAAGGTTGGAGAAATGACTTCTGACCAAATTACAGAAGCAGAGAAAAAGCAAATTATTGGAGAAGCGACTTTTTTAAGAGGGTATTACCATTTTAAATTATTGACACTATTTGAACAAATAGTTGTAAGGACTGAAATGATTTCTCAAGAATCAATTGATAAAGCCCTGTCTAGTAGAAAAGATACTTGGGACGTCATTATAAAAGATTTTCAAGATGCCGAAGCAATGTTAGGGATTGTTGGAGCAACAAAGGCTGGGAGAGCGAACAAGGGTGCTGCCTTAGCGTATTTAGGAAAGGCTTATATGCACAAAGCAGGGGATGCTACTTCTTCAGATGGAGCAGACTTTACAAATGCAGCAGCAGCATTTAAAAAAATTGTTGATGGTACTGTTGGGGGCTATGATTTAGAACCAGATTTTTTAAGTTTATTTAATGGTGAAAATGAGAACAATCAAGAATCTATATTCGAACTGCAATTTAAAAGTGGTGATGCAAACTCTTGGAATGCTACAAGATTACATGCTTTTGTAGGTGATTGGTCTCTTGGAGGATGGGGAGGAATTGAAGCGAACCCTGCCATTGTTACCGAAATGAAAACGGAAGGGATGATTGCTACAACTGGTCGTTATGATAGTAGATTATACGGTTCAGTGTATTTTAGAGATCCTTTTTTTAATGATACAAACACCAATGAAATGCAAGGATATACTTGGGATCAGTTAATGGATTGGCAATATGGTAGTACTTATGATGATCATGCATATTTTAGAAAATGGTTACCGAACTATGTGTACAATAATTCTTATGTTGGTGTAAATGTGGTCCTAATGCGTTATGCAGATGTGTTATTAATGTACGCTGAAGCGTTAAATGAAACAGGAGCTACTGCTGAAGCAATAACGCACATCAACAAAATAAGAGCAACCCATGGAGATATGCCGGCAATAACTGTAAGCTCTAAAGAAGATGTAAAAACACAGATAATTCACGAGAGAACGATGGAGTTGACATTAGAATCTGTCCGCTTTTTTGATTTAAGAAGATGGGGGATGTTAGATCAAGCTATGCAAACTGCCGGAAGAACAGGGTTCAATGCCGCAGAGCATTCATATCTACCAGTTCCATTATCAGAAGTTCAAGCAAATTCTGAGATAGATTAAAAATTAAATTTATTGCATTAATACTATATTTTTGAATTAAAAAGGGGGTGTCAATTTTTGACATCCCTTTTAATTGTATTAATATGTTTTTAGCGTTTGTTAGAAATTAGCGTAAAATGAAACCATCTTTCATTGGGTCTTTTGGGTCAATTACAAATGTATGCATTCCGGTTATGTATGCAGTTCCTTCAACTTGTGGAATTACAGCTGTAAACGAGCCATAACTTTCTTCAGAAACTACAGAGCCTTTGAATATTGAACCTGTAATGCTTTCAATTGCCATTGTTTCTCCATAGCCAATTTCTTTTCTTGCTTTGTGTATGGCCATTCTTCCAGAAACCCCTGATCCTGTAGGACAACGATCTACTTCGCCTTCAGCAAAGATGCAAACGTTTCTGCTGTCAGCTCCAGAAGGTTGTTTGTTGTGGTCTATAAATATAGTTCCATAATTAAAACTCAAATCTTCTTCAAAGGGATGGGTAATTCCATTGTCAGCATGTGTTACAGCGTTTTTAATTTTCATTCCGTTGGTAATTAGGGCTCTGTATGAGGCTGTAGTCAAGTCGAAATCAAAATTATTTTTAGCCATATCTACATAAGCATAGAATGCCCCGCCATAAGCCAAATCGTAGGTTACATTTCCCAAGCCTTCAACGTTAACAGTTCTGTCTAAACCAACAACAAAGCTTGGTACACAGTGAAAACGAACACCGATTACTTGACCGTTTTTTACATGTGCAAAAGAAGTAATTCGCCCACATGGTGCATCAATTTTAAGTGTATTTTCTCCTTCTTGTACGTCTATCCAATTCATTTCTATAGCCAAGGTAGAAATGGCAATAATGGCATGTCCACACATGGTAGAATAGCCTTCGTTGTGTAGAAAGAGGATTCCGAAATCTCCATCCTCATCGTTTGGAGGGACTAATATGCATCCATACATATCTGCATGGCCTCTTGGTTCGAACATTAATGCCCTTCGTAGATGATCAAATTTTTCTTTGCAATATCGTCTGTATTCCAGTACCGAATTTCCTTTTAATTCGGGGAAGCCATCTACAATGACACGCAATGGCTCTCCGCCAGTATGCATGTCAATGGTCTTAATTTGCAACCAATCTTTGTTTGGTGTAAAATCTGTTTTTGAGCAAATATTTCTATAAGTGTTGTTCATTGATGTATTTATTATAATAATAGTTTGCAGCTGCTAAATCTTCTAAAGCATGCCCAACAGATTTAAATACGGTAATTTCTTTAGGGTTGCTTCTTCCTGTTTTTTGATCAGAACACAGCTGAAATAAATCAGCATTGATGTCTTCTATTTTTAAGGTTCCGTTTTGAATTGGAGTAACGATATCTCCACTTTCTTTTAAGCCACCTTGAAAAGTATCTACAAAAACAGTTGCTCTAGAAATGGTTTGGTCATCTGCTTCTCGCATGTCTTTTTTATATGCGCCCACTAAATCTATATGCTGTCCAGGTTCTAGGTGTTTACCCAGAACTAACGGAGTTTTTGATAAGGTTGCACAAGAAATAATGTCTACTTCACTAATTTTTTCTTCGATAGTCTGAATTGCTGAACTAGTAAAACCCTCCTCTTTTAATTGATCACAAATTGCTTGTGCTTTTTCAAAACTTCGCCCCCAAACAAATACTTCTTTTATTGGACGAACTGAAGCGTGTGCTTTGATTAAATTGATAGATAATGCTCCGGTTCCTATCATTAATAATGATGATGAGTCTTCTCTTGATAGGTAAGATGATGCTAAAGCAGAGGCGGCAGCAGTTCTTTTGACAGTTAAGCTTTTTGCTTCAAGTATTGCTTTTATACTTCCTTTTATTGCATCAAAATAAATATAAGTCCCTTGAATAGATGGCAAGTCAAACTGTCCGTTTTCTGGACTTACTGTTACTATTTTTACACCGGCATTTTTACTTGGGTTCCAAGCTGGCATCAATAATAAAGTCGAATCTGCCTGTACTTCTGGGTTTGGGAAATCGTGATGATGACGCATCGGAACAAGAACCTCATTTGTAGAGAAATGCTGTTTTAATTCAGAAATTAATTCTAAGAAATTGGTGTTTCCTTCAATAAATTCAGTGCTTATCTGTTTGATTTTATCCATAGGTTAAAAATAGGAAAAAGGGGTGATACAATAACATGCTCATATGTATTCGCGTAACATTAGCCAATACTTGGTTAACATACTATCAATTGGATTGATTTACTTCTTTTAATTTTAGAAAATAAAATCAATAAAAATGAAAGCGATAAATAAATTAGTCCTTTTGCTATTTGTATCCATAGCAATGGTTTCTTGTTTTTCTGAAAAATCAGCATTAGAAGGGGTGCCTTTTAAAGAACAATTAGCAATATTGTTTCCAAATGCAACCATAGATTCGGTCAAAAATAATGATCATTTTACTGGCGCTTTTGAATTGACATTAAAGCAACCTTTAGATCATAGTAACTTGAAAGCTGGGAGCTTTGAACATCATATATATGTGTCACATTCTGACTATTCAAAACCAACGGTGTTGATAACTGAAGGCTATAATGCGAGGCATCAAACCTACGAGCTGAGTAAAATGCTGGCAGCTAATCAAGTACAGGTTGAGTACCGGTTTTATGGAAAATCGAGGCCAGATGTAATTCAATGGAAGTATTTAACCAATGATGCAGCTATTGCTGATTACCATGCTATTGTGACAAAGCTGAAGAGGATTTATAAGGGGAAATGGCTGTCTACAGGAATTAGTAAAGGTGGAGAAACGGTAATGATATATAAATCTAAATATCCAAATGATATTGATGTCGCTGTGCCCTATGTTGCACCGTTAATTCATACACAACAAGATCAACGAACGAACGATTTAATTAATTCAGTTGGGACCATAGCGTGCCGAGAGAATATTAGGAAATTCCAAAGGGCAGTGCTGAGAAACAGAAAACCCGTTATGGTTGAATTAAAGAACTATGCTATTGCAAATAATGTGTCTTTCACGAAGATGCCCATTGATGAAGCCTTAGAACACGCCGTATTAGAGTTCCCGTTTTCTTTTTGGCAATGGGGAAGCAAATGTGAGGAGATACCAACTGAAAAAGCAAGCCCTAAAGAACTGTTTGAATACTTAAAAAATGTTGCTGGATTCTATTTGTTTAGTGATGCTGGAATTTATAATTACTTGCCATCGTTTTATCAGCACATGACAGAATTGGGATATTATGGATATGATTTTACACCCGTTAACGGTTTATTAAAATATGTAAAGACGTCTTCATTAGCTTTTTTTGGACCACAAGATGTTGCGCTAGCGTATAATTTAAATTACATAAAAGAGGTAAGAGCATATGTAGAAAACAACGGAAATCAAATGCTATATATTTATGGCGGAAACGATCCTTGGGGTGCTTGTGCACCAAGTCCTAAACCCGAAGTGGATGCGTTAAAAATGGTGTTGAAAGGAGGGCATCATGGAACAAGAATCAAGGATTTTTCGAAAGAAGATCGGCAAAAAATATATGCAAAACTCCAAGGTTGGTTGGGTGATGATGTAAAAATGTTTCCAATAAAATAATCTATTATTTAGCTATTTTTCTTTGTAAATTTGTATTTGAAATATAAAGCAAATGATTGTACAAGGGAATATCGTAGACATACAAAACAAACGGATTTATAAAGGTGAAGTAACCATTGAAAATGGGAAGATATCTTCCATCAAAGAAGTAGATCATTCAGTTAAAAATTATATTCTTCCTGGTTTTGTAGATGCTCATATTCACATAGAAAGTTCTATGTTGGTGCCTTCTGAGTTTGCAAAAATTGCTGTTGTTCATGGTACAGTTGCAACCGTTTCTGATCCGCATGAAATAGCAAATGTATTGGGGGTTAAAGGGGTCGATTTTATGATTGAAAACGGAAAGAAAGTTCCGTTGAAGTTTAATTTTGGAGCGCCTTCTTGTGTCCCTGCTACTTCTTTTGAAAGTGCTGGAGCTGTTATTGATTCTGATGATATCAAAGAAATGATGTCAAATCCAGATATTAAGTATTTGGCAGAAATGATGAATTATCCAGGTGTGCTGTTTGATGATGAGGAGGTATTGAAAAAGATTGCCCATGCTAAAGCAAAGAATAAGCCTGTTGATGGTCATGCACCAGGATTGCGTGGAGATGATGTAACCAAATATATATCTGCTGGGATTTCTACAGATCACGAATGTTTTACCTATGATGAAGCGTTAGAAAAGTTGCAGAAAGGAATGAAAGTAATTATCCGTGAAGGAAGTGCTGCTAAGAACTTTGAGGCCTTGATTGATTTATTGCCTGAATATTTTGAAAACATGATGTTTTGCTCTGATGATAAACATCCTGATGATTTATTGCTTGGTCATATCAATCAATTGTGTGAACGGGCAGTTGCAAAAGGGATCAATGTTTTTGAAGTGTTGCAAGTGGCATGTGTAAATCCTGTGAAGCATTATAAGTTAGATGTTGGTTTATTGAATGTTGGCGATGAAGCAGATTTTATTGTGCTAGAAGATTTAGAACGATTTAATGTCCTTGAAACTTATATAAACGGTGAATTGGTCGCTAAGAATGGGGAGTCATTTGTGAAGTCAGTTGATTTTGAGGTATTAAATAATTTTGATACCGATTTGAAGATTGTTTCTGATTTTGAATTCAAATCATCTGCTAAAAAAATTCGTGTAATTGAAGCATTGGATGGTGAGTTAGTGACCAATGAAATTGAAGCAAATTCGTTAATTGAAAATGGTAATTTAGTTTCAAACACAACGAATGATGTACTGAAAATGGCGGTTGTAAATCGCTATAAAAATGCGGAGCCATCAATAGCATTCATAAAAAACTTTGGAATCAAAGAAGGAGCAATAGCAAGTTCTGTTGGACACGATTCTCACAATATTATTGCAGTTGGAGTTTCAGACGAGCTGATTTGTAAAGCAGTTAATTTATTGATTGAAAATAAAGGAGGCGTTTGTGCTGTTACAGAAACTGAAGAAAAGATAGTTTCCTTGCCGGTTGCTGGAATAATGTCTGATAAACCTGCGGAGGAAATAGGAAAGGCCTATGCCGAATTAGATACCATGGCAAAGGGTATGGGTAGTAGCTTGCGTGCGCCGTATATGAGTTTGTCTTTTATGGCGTTGCTGGTAATTCCGTCTTTAAAGTTGAGTGATAAAGGGCTGTTTAACGGAGATTCATTTCAGTTTACCTCGTTGGAGGTAGAATAGCGTTTTTTGTCATTCCCACGAAAGTGGGAATCCATACTGGCTAAATAAAATGAAAATCGTCCATCAATATTATGTATACATTTTAGCAAGTAAAATAAGAGGAACGTTATATATTGGTATTACAAATGATTTGCAAAGAAGAGTTTATGAGCATAAAAAGAGGGTGAAAAAAGGATTTACTTTTAAATATGGAGTACATATGCTTGTTTATTTTGAAACCTTTCAGAATGTTGAAGAAGCTATTTTGAGAGAAAAAAGGCTGAAAAATGGAACAGGAGTTGGAAAGTAGAATTGATAGAGAAAGAGAATGTTAAATGGCTTGATTTATCAAGCGATTGGTATGATGACCTTTTGAATGATTAGTTTAGATTCCCGATTTCTCGGGAATGACAATATTATCAATTAAATGAAGTAAGAATTCAGTTCTTCTCTAAATATAATTTACATTTTCTGTTTTCACCAGGATACTTAATTAATCTAGAAAACTCTAGACCTAAGCGTTTTAATAAATTTCCGGATTTTTCATTATTCACATCTGTAATTGCCGATAAGGTAGAGATCCCTACGTTTTCTTTTGCATATTCTTTGGTAACAATACTTGATTCTATTGCATATCCCTTTCCTCTGTACTTTGTTAAAAATGCAAAGCCAATCTCCACATAATCCATCCAATCTCTTTTGATGAGTCCACACATGCCAATTGATGTTCCATTTTCTTTGAGGCGAACAATGTAAAAACCAAAACCATGAAGTGTATAGCTAGGAATTATATTCTCTGCGATGTATTTCTCTGCATCTAAAACGGTATTCACATTTCGGTCTCCAATGTATTTAATAAAATCAGGATCATTCGCCAATTCATAGAAGAAAGAAGCATCGTTTTTAGTAAATTCAGAAAGAATAAGTCGTTTAGATTTTAATTCCATAGTATCATTTTTAAAGGTTAAAAATAGGGATTATTTTAAAAATAATTGTAGTTGTGTTTAGGGTTTAATAAATGTATTTTTGTTTTTTTAAAACAAAACAACATGAGCGTATTACAAGATTTAGAAGATAGAAGCGGAAAGCAATGTGAATTATGTGCAGCAACAACTGATTTATCAGTTTATGAGGTAAAACCAACTTCTACTGTTGGTGGTGGTGGAGTTGACGGAAGTTTACTGGCTTGTAAAACGTGTACAACTCAAATTGATAATCCAGAAAATACAGATGCCAATCACTGGCGTTGTTTAAACGATTCTATGTGGAGTGAATATAGAGCGGTAAAAGTGGTTGCGTGGAGAATGTTATCTCGTTTAAGAAATGAAGGTTGGCCACAAGACATGTTAGATATGTTGTATTTAGAAGATGCAGATTTGCGTTTTGCAAAAGAGTCTGGAGATCATTTAGATGATAGTGAAAAAATTATTCACAGAGATGCCAATGGTGCTATTTTACAAGCTGGAGATTCTGTGGTGTTGATAAAAGATTTAAAAGTAAAAGGATCTAGTTTGGTTGCCAAGCAAGGAACTGCAGTTCGTAGAATCTCATTAGATCATGAAAACGCAAAATATATTGAAGGTAAAGTAGGCCCAACTCAGATCGTAATTATTACAGATTACGTTAAGAAAATGCCTGAGAAAGAGTAATGTCCGGTCGAGCGCAGTCGAGATCTATTTTCTTTTTGAGAATAAAGACCTCTCGATAAACTCTGTTTACTACTTTCAATGAAAATATATTTTCATTTCTGTAATACTCGAGGAGACAAGAATAATTTTACAGCATTTTTTGCTGTTTCTTATAAAAAGCATCGGCTTGCAACTGCATCAGCTCGCGTGCTTTTTTTCGTTTATAATCATACAGCTCTTCTTCTTCAGAAATATCATCATATACTTTTTTATTAATGATGATGTCTGTTTTTAGTAGCTCGTTTCGTTGATCTACTTTTTGTGCTACCCAGTTTCTAATAGCCGTATCATTATCTTCTACTTTGAAATCATACTCGCCTTTAGGAGATATCAATTTTGCAAAAATAGGAGAGGTTTCAATCGCTAAAAACAATAGAAAGATAAATAACGACGGGATTAATGGTAATTTACCCAATGCAGTAATTCGTGCCATCAATCCATCAAAATTGGTAATGATGGGTTGGGTGTTAGACTCTTGGTTTTTTTGTGCTGCTACCAAATTTGTTAAGGTTGCTTCCTTTGCCAATATCTTATTATTGTTCGCAATTTTTAATTGTTTCAAGTCAGCTAAGGCAGCATCGTGTTTTTGTCTTTTTTCGGCATAGACAGGTCCTTTTCCGAGTAATAATGTTCCTTTGCGTCCTTCTGCTTCAGAAATATAGGTTTCATACAAAGCATCTGTTTCAGTTTCTTTTGTGGCGATTTCTTTTTTTAACGCAGCAATGTCTTGATTGGTTTGTTCAATTTCTGGTGTGTATTGCTGTGCAATCTGCGCTTTATTGTCCAGGGTCATTTGGTTTTTTTCTGTTAGCAACACCTGATTGATTTCTTTCTCAAATAATTTTAGTTCTAGCGGTTTAGAAATGACTACTGCAATAATAATAGCCAAGATAATTCTGGGAGTTGCCTGTGCCAATTCTTTCCATTTAGAGTCTCTTTTTTTGATGGTAGAAACGATAAATCGGTCTAAGTTAAAGATTAGTAGTCCCCAGATCAACCCAAAAATTGCTGCAATAAAGTAATTGTCAAAAACAGTGTATAAAGCATAACTAGAAGCGATAAATGCCATCACAGCAGTAAAGAAAACGGTAGCGCCAATACCGGCATATTTGTTTTGTTCTCCGTTAGAACACTCGTTAATAATATCGGTGTCAACACCAGAACAGGTAAGGAAGAATTTTTTTAACATAAGGCTTATATTTTTGTGACCAGTTCGAGTGATTTGAAGAGATGTCAATTAATTAGACTTCTCGATATAATTTTCTATTAAAAATAGAAAATCACTCGAAGCGATATGAATGTACATACCTATTAGAACGATGTTTGTATAAAAATGTTACACAAAAAAGCCGCTCATTTGAGCGGCTTTGATTTTATTTAGCAATTAAATTTGATTTTAATTTTTCTTGGATTCTTTTACGTAAGGAGTATCAGAAAAATAGACCTTTGTTGGTTGTCCTTTTTTTGAAACAGAATACATCGGTAGTCTTGGATTTTTAGTAGTAAGTCGAAGTGCTTTTTTAGCACTAATTTTCTTTTTGTTATAGGTGAATTTAGCCCCTGTTTTTATCAAATACTTAATGGTTTCTAATCTAGATTTTGTAACCGGTACACTCTTTACTGATTTTGGTTTTTCTTGAAGTTCTACAATAACAGGTCTTTTAGCTGTTTTTTTTACATAAGGAGTATCAGAAAAATAGACCTTTGTTGGTTGTCCTTTTTTTGAAACAGAATACATCGGTAGTCTTGGATTTTTAGTAGTAAGTCGAAGTGCTTTTTTTGCACTAATTTTCTTTTTGTTGTAGGTGAATTTAGCCCCTGTTTTTATCAAATACTCAATGGTTTCTGATCTAGATTTTGTAACCGGTATACTCTTTACTGATATTGGTTTTTCTTGAAGTTCAACGACCACTTGTGCTTCTTTTGTTTCAGAAATTATATCTACTACCTCAACTATTTCAGGCATTTTTTTAACTTCTTTTAGCTCAGATGTTTCAGTCAATTCTATAACTTCAGTAAGCTCTTCAACCTCTTTAAGCTCAACAACTTCTTGCAGTTTTTTCTTAGTGGTTTTCCAATTAGGTGTTTCTAGTACTTCCACCAACCCTTTCTTGTTTTTAATGACCTCTATTTTAACAGGATTTACTTCTCTGATTCTTGGTTTTGGAGGAGGAGGAGGTAGCAGTTTTTTATCTTCTTTTGTTAATTCGTTCTTTAATTTGTAAAAATTATTGCCATTCTTGACTAGTTTCATATAAGGGTGATGAGGAAGTATAGGTCTTTTTACTTTTCTTTTATCAGCTTTAGATAATTTAAAGTAGGTACTTCCTAGTTTAGAGAACAGAAAATTTAAATTTTGTTGTCTTTGTTTAGAACTCTTTACAAAATGAGGTTTTTCGTTTCTTAACTTTTCATAAGATTTGTTTAAGTATTTGTAAGTTGAGTTGTTATAACTTTGTTTTAAAGATTTTTTTATAGGTTTTTCTATAACCTCAATTGCTTGTGGTTTCTTAGAGAAAAAACCTTTTGGAATGTACTTATGAATGTTGTCGACAGATTTTTTTTGTTTTGGAGACATTCTATTGTAAGTACTCAACATCCACTTACTTTGTGTTTCTTTAACTAGTTTTGAACTTTTTACTTTTTTAAGAATAGTTTTGTATTCATTCATTTCTTTTTCTGAAATGCCATTTTGAAATTTTAAGTTTAAATTGTTTGCCTCTTTTAATTTTGCTTTTATATAAATGCCTATGTTATTTTCGCCGTTTTTATTTGGTTTATCATCAAAGAATTCACAAAATACTTTTCCATCAAAATATGTTTTTGTAACATAATTTTCGGGTATTATAGTACTGGCCTTCGCTTTTCGGTTCGAAATTACCTTTCCTTTGCGAGTTGTTAATTGACCATTTTTGTTGTAGTATTTAGTGGTGTTTCCAATAGTCACGAAATAGTAATTTACACCGTTAATTTGTTTAAATCCAGTGATAACTTTTTCTTTTGCATGAACTACAGGGGCGTCTTCTGTTATGGTTATGTTTTCGCCATTTTGTAATGTTTGCCATTCAGGTTTCGAAAATTTTTTAGGCTGTTCTGTTATTATTTCTTGCGCTTCTACTCGTTGAGCAAAGGCAAATACAAATCCAGCAACTAATGGTGCAACCAGTAGTTTTTTAAGCAAGATTTTGGTGTTGGAACTCGGTTTTGTCATCATAAGTAATCTTTTTTTTGTGAGTGAATAATTTAAATTACTGGCCAAGTAAATATTGTTGTTCTGAGCAGTCGTATTTAATAATACTTGTTGGTACTCAGTAATGTTTTTGTGAGAATTGATAACCGCATCATCTGCTAAAAATTCATGATTTAGCTGAATTGCTTTTTTGTAATAGCTGAAAATGGGATTGAACCAAAATAGGTTTTGTAAAACTTGTATAAACAAAACATCCAAAGAGTGTTTTTGTTCTACATGCGCTAATTCGTGAGTTAATATTTGTTCATCAATAGTATCTGTTTGATAGGTGTATTTGTTGATAAAAATATAGTGTAGAAATGTATATGGAACAATTCTCTCTTTTAACAACACTACCGTAGCAGTGAAGTAGTTTAGCTGCTGGTTTCGTTTTACTTTAATTAGTAAACTGTATACTTTTCTTGATAGCAGTATACATAATATGAGACTTACCAAGATGTATATCCCAATTATATACTGAGTATAATTGATGGTTTCAGATATAGCTTCTTGTGGAATTGTGTTTGTAGGAAATTGATTTAATGTGCTAGCCTCTGTAAATACAGGCGTTTCTATAATGGTTGGTGCAACAGTTATTGTAAAACTTGGAACCATCAATGAAAACAAAATACTTCCTAATAAATAGAATCGATTAAAACGATGCATTTTTTCTTTTTCTAAAACAAGATGATAAAACCCTAAAAGTAGTACTAAACAAAACGTAGATTTGAATAAATAAACAAGCATCTTATTTCTTTTTAATTTGTTGATCGATGATGCTGCGTAACTCTTCTAACTCTTTTTTTGATAAATTGGTTTCAGAGGTGAAAAATGACGCAAATTGAGGCGCCGAATTATTAAAAAAGTTTTTAATCAGCCCATTTACATGTTTAGAGAAATAGTCTGTTTTCTTTACTAATGGAAAGTATTCTCTAGATTTCCCGTAGAGTGTATAATCAATAAATCCTTTGTCGTTCATCCTTTTTAATAAGGTGGCAACAGTTGTGGTAGCTGGCTTTGGTTCAGGGAAGTCTTCTAATAAGTCTTTCATGAAAGCGGTGTTTCGTTTCCATAAGTATTGCATTACTTGTTCTTCGGTCTTAGATAATTGCATGTTGCTCTACGTTTTTAGAATTAACTCTACAAATGTAGAGATAATATTTGTATTCTACAAGTGTAGAGTTGAGTTATTTTAAATATTTGTTTTTCATACATTTGTTTAAAATATAAAACGAACCAATAAAAATTACAGAATGAAAAAAGTATTGTTACTAGTATGTATACTATTAATAGCTTCTTGCGCACCTAAAAAGTTCAATGAAAAATGGTTGACAAAAAAAGCACCATTAACTTTTAAAGCCCGTTTTGAAACGACAAAAGGAAATTTTGATATTGTGGCTAGAAGAGCATGGTCGCCCAAGGGTGTTGATCGATTGTATCAACTTATAAAAAACGGCTACTATAATGATGTGGCCTTGTTTCGTGTTGTCCCTAATTTTGTGGCGCAATTTGGAATACATAATGATAGTGTAATTAATAAAAGTTGGATGAAAAACGGAATTGATGATGAGCCCGTATTGGCAAAAAATGAAGCCATGTCCATTTCATTTGCTAGAGGTGGTGTAAAAACTCGTTCGAATCAAATTTTCATTAATTTGAAAGACAATCACCGACTAGATGAATTGGCCTATTCTGGGGTAAAAGGCTTTCCTGTAGTCGCGAAAATAATAGCAGGCAAAGAAGTTGTTTTGAAATTCTACGATGGCTATGGAGATAGACTCGGAGGCAAGCAAGATTCAATAAGCAAGTTTGGAAATGCCTTTTTAAGAGCGAAGTTCCCGAAAGTAGATTATATTAAAAAAGCCTACTTTATAAAATGAAAAAAAGCCACTCAATCGAGTGGCTTTTTTTATGTTATTTGAAGTTTGATAAATCAAATTCTTTTGGCGGAATTTCCTTTCGCAAATGGGTCACAAAATAGTCCCAACGTTTACGTGTCATATAATTGGTCATGTTGCCATAACCATGTCTTTGGTTAGGGAACATGATCATATCAAAATCTTTGTTAGCTCTAATCAACTCCTCAACAACCAACATGGTATTAGAAGGCGGAACATTATTGTCCATTGCTCCATGCGTAATTAATAACTTCCCTTTTAAATTTCCAGCAATTAACTGATTTGCTTGGTTATCATAGCTAGTAGTTCCATCCCCTTTTCCTTCTAGGTTTCCTTCCACTAATAATCCTTGCCATTTTTCTCCCCAATCTGCTTCGTAGTTTCTGTTGTCATGATTTCCTGCTCCAGAAACGGCTACATCATAAAAATCTGGATAGGTAAATACGGCTCTTGTAGAAGCAAAACCTCCACCAGAATGTCCCCAAATACCTACACGCTCTAAATCCATTCCTTTGTATTGTTGTGCTAGTTGTTTAATGGTTGTAATATTATCAGGCAACCCATTGTCTCCCATGTTTCCATAATAAGCATCGTGAAAAGATTTTGATCTTGATGGTGTTCCCATGGCGTCAACTGCAACAACTGCAAATCCTAATTCGGCAGCAGCTTGAAAATCTCTCCAAACAGCCCTAAAACCATAGTTGCCTACAGAGCCAGATTGCGGCCCAGGATAAATATAATTTAATACAGGATATGCCTTGCTTTCATCATAATTAGAGGGTAAAAATAATAGGCCATATAAATCCGTTTTATTGTCTCTAGCTTTTACATTAAACTCTATTGGAGCTAGCCATCCTTTAGATTTTAATGCTGTAATATCTCCAGTTTCTAAATCGGCTATTTTTTCACCAGCGGTGTTTCTTAATACAGAAATCGGCGGTGTAGCAGTGGTAGAATAGGTATCCACAAAGAAATTATTTGAGTCGTTTAGACGAACAGAATGATGCCCTTTGTCTGGTGTTAAATTGGTGATGTTTTTTCCGTCAAAATCAACTTTATAGAAGTAGTCATAATATGGATTTCCAGCTTCTTTTCCGCCAGCACTAAAATAGATTTCTCTTGTTTTTTTATCTACATGTCTAATTTGTTTTACTAACCAATCACCAGAAGTAATCTGATTTTTTAATTTTTTTGTGGTTAAATCATATAAGTAAATATGTCCCCAGTCTGATTTTTCTGAATACCAAATAAACTCATTTGAATCAAAAAGTACACGCCAGTTCTCTGCATTTACACCAGATTCATAATAGGTAGCAACAGTTTCTTTATGTATTGAACTCACTGCTCCTGTTTTTGCATTTGCAATTTGTAAGTGGGCTACTTTATGATCTCTAGAGCCAGAAACAAAAGCAAAAAGAGTTCCTTCTTTATTCCATTGAGCATCTAATAAAACCCCTCCACGGCCAGCGATATGGTCGGTTGTTGAGCCTCTTTGTAGGTCTTTACCCATTTTTAAACGAACCGTTTTTGGTTTGTTACCCAAATGAATAATAACACGTTCTATGGTAATAATTGTTTTATCTCCAGGTAATGGATGCTTCCAAGCTTCTAATCTTGGATGCCCTACATTGGTAGAAACCAAATACATTTCTCCAACGCCACGCGCATCTTGCTGAAAGGTGGCAATTTTATCAGAATTTGGAGACCATTTTAAAACGGCATTGTCACGTTTTGTCCAACCAGCATTGTTGGTTGCATATCCATAATCTTTTGCCCCATCAAAGGTTAATTGTGTTTTCTTTCCTGTTTTAATATCTCGTACCCAAAGGTTAAATTTATCAATATAAGCAGCTAGTTTGTTGTTCGGAGAAAGGTGTTCATTTCTACCTGATTTTACATAACTAGATTTTGTTTCAGTAACAACATAGTCAGACAAGTTTGCTGTGAAATTTTGTCTACCTATTTTAAAATTTAGCTGTTGACTAGCGTCAAAAGTAATTCCGCTTACCGGTAAATTAGTCGCTTTAAAATCTTTTTTCAGTAACGCATTTAAACCTTCCGCTAACTTTTGATGATCAAAAGCAGTCTTTTTTTCTTTTGTTTTGGCGTGAACCGAAACAAATTCTTTTCCGGTTGCTGTTCTCTTGGCGTAGGTTAGTATGTTGTCACCAGTCCAGTCTTGACTTAAGACTTGATTTTGAACTAAGCCATACCAACTTCTATCCATGTGCTTAGCAGCGTTTTTATAATCATCTGCAGTGCGTTGTTTGGTTTCAGTAGAAGTAGAACAACCTATTAAAAGCAACAGGCTTGTAAAAACCATAGATGCTTTTTTAAATGTGTTTTTCATGTGATTAATCGTTTGATTCGTAAATATAAAAGTAGTCGGTTTGTTTTCTTAACTCGTTAAAATACAGTTCATTATTTTTTTGATAATTCTGTGAAATATTTATAAAACAATGGAATGGTTTCAATCCCTTTTAGGTAATTGAAAATACCGAAATGCTCGTTTGGAGAATGTATAGCATCAGAGTCCAATCCAAAGCCCATTAAAATGATTTTACTTTCCAATTCTTTTTCAAATAATGAAACAATAGGAATACTACCTCCACTACGTTGTGGAATCGGTGTTTTTCCAAAAGTTTCTGTGTACGCTTTGCTTGCTGCTTGGTAGCCGATATTGTCTATTGGAGTTACATAGCCTTGTCCGCCATGATGAGGTGTAACTTTAACAGTAACACCGTTTGGAGCAATACTTTCAAAGTGATTTTTAAACAATTCAGTAATGTCATTCCAATCTTGGTTTGGTACCAAGCGCATCGAAATTTTTGCATTTGCTTTTGAGGCGATGACCGTTTTTGCGCCTTCACCAATATAACCACCCCAAATTCCGTTTACATCCAATGTAGGTCTAATTGCGTTACGCTCGTTGGTAGTATATCCTTTTTCTCCATATACAGCATCTATGTCCAGTGCTTTTTTATAATTATCTAAAGAAAATGGTGCTTCTGCCATTTGATCTCTTTCTTCTCGAGATAGCTCTTCAACATTGTCATAAAAACCAGGAATGGTTACATGATTGTCTTCGTCATGTAAAGAGGCAATCATTTTTGTCAATACATTAATTGGGTTGGCAACAGCACCTCCATACAGTCCTGAATGTAAATCTCTATTCGGTCCAGTAACTTCAACTTCTACATAGCTCAATCCACGCAATCCTGTAGTAATTGATGGAATGTCATTTGCAATCATTCCTGTATCCGAAATAAGAATCACATCATTGGCTAATTTTTCTTTGTTTCTAGGTACAAACCAACTCAAGCTTTCAGAACCTACTTCTTCTTCCCCTTCGATCATAAATTTTACATTACAAGGTAAAGTCCCAGTTTCTGTCATGTATTCCATGGCTTTTACATGCATATACATTTGCCCTTTGTCATCACAAGCTCCACGCGCAAATATAGCTCCTTGTGGATGTTTTGCTGTTTTTTTGATGACTGGATCAAAAGGAGGAGAGTCCCATAAATCAATTGGATCTGCAGGTTGTACATCATAATGACCATATACCAAGACCGTTGGTAAACTTGGGTCGATTATTTTTTCTCCATACACAATTGGGTAGCCAGGAGTTTCACAAATTTCTACATGGTCACAACCCGCTTTTTCTAAACTGATTTTTACAAGTTCTGCCGTGTTTAGTACATCTTGACTAAAAGCCGAATCGGCACTGACAGAGGGCATTTTTAATAAATCTATCAATTCTTTTATAAAACGATCCTTGTTGTTTTCTATATATGATTTTCTGTTTTCCATACTTATTTATTGTTGAATTTCAAAAATACTAAAAATTGTAAAGAACTTCTTTGCAATTTACAAGGATTGTTTATATTTGCACTCCTTTTGCAGGCGTGGTGGAATTGGTAGACACGCTAGACTTAGGATCTAGTGCCGCAAGGTGTGAGAGTTCGAGTCTCTCCGCCTGTACAAAAGCAAAAAGCCTTTCGATTTTCGAAGGGCTTTTTTTTGATATCTATGTTAATAACTCAAGCATGCTTAAGTATTTGGTTTTGAATTATTTACTAAATTTAAGTCAATTACTAACTAAAAAATTTAAAGTATGTTGTACGCAATTTTAATTGGAGCATTGGCAGGTTTTCTTGCAGGTAAATTAATGAAAGGAGGTGGTTTCGGCTTTTTAATAAACATGATACTCGGTATTATTGGAGGTGCAGTTGGGGGATGGTTGTTTGGAATACTAGGAATTACAATTATGGATGGTATTGTTGGAGATTTGATTGAGGGAGTTATTGGAGCAGTAGCAATCCTTATTGTTGCTGGACTGTTTAAAAAATAGTGTGAAATTTGATTTTACGCCTAAAAGAGTAGCTATGTGCTGCTCTTTTCGTATTTTTACCGGGTAACAAAAGTCTTAAAATGAAATATCCCTATGTTTTCGTTTTGGTCCTATTCGTTGGACTCTCTGCTTTTTCTCAAAAATCTTTTAAAAAAGCAACCTTTAAGCCTGGAAATTCTAATTTAATGTTGGCAGAATTGTTTACAAACCTGTCAGGAATTCAAAATAAAGGAACTGGTACAATTGTTGTTTCTTTTACCATCACCAGTAATGGAGAGGTGAAAAGCCCGCATCCGGTGCAATTTGACACGCAAAAGAATGCAGTGAATGCAATTTTGGCAGTGCAGAAAACAACAAAAAACTGGACACCAACGTTGGTAAATGGTATTGCTGTAAATCAGCGATATAAAATAGCATACCGTTTTATGCCAACAAATAGCTCGTATGAATTGGATGTAAAAATGGCAGATAAGTTTGCAAAGAAGAAACTATTTAAGCAAGCCTTGAAATATTATAACAAAGCCATAAAGGCGAACAAAAATGAAGCTTCGTTATATTTAAGCAGGGCCGAAGTAAAACTCGCGTTGAACGATGTAGAAGGGCTAAAAAGTGATTTTGCCATCTGTAAAAAACTGGAAAAAGAGTTTTTGGCAAATGTGCAATTGGGTTTTAAAAGTGCAAGCCCAATAGGTGCACAAATAAATAATAGTAAAAAGAAAAAAGAATAAAATGGAATTTGGAACACGGAATTACACAGGAGAACAAACGCAAGTAATACAAGCAGCTTTTATGTCAAAAGTATATACTTGGATGTCTGGAGGATTAGCAATAACAGGCTTAATAGCAATGTGGGTTGCATCAAATGATAGTTTAGTTTATACTATCGTTAGCAATAGGTTATTATTTTTTGGATTAATTCTGGGAGAAATATTCTTAGTTGGCTATTTGATTGCGAGGATTAGCAAAATGTCTGCGCAAACAGCTGGGATTATTTTTACCGGATATGCAGCTTTAAATGGAATTACTTTATCAGTTGTATTGTTAGCGTATACAAGTGCTTCTATTGCAAGTACCTTTTTTGTAACAGCAGGTACTTTTGCTATTATGAGTATTTATGGGTATTACACCAAAAAAGATTTAACTTCTTGGGGCAATCTATTGTTTATGGCGTTAATAGGAGTGATTTTAGCTTCAGTGGTCAACTTTTTTATGCAAAGTGAAATGATGTACTGGTTAATTACCTACGCAGGGGTGTTGGTGTTTGTAGGATTGACTGCTTATGATACTCAGAAAATTAAAAGAATGAGCACCGCTAATGAAATTGGTTCTGAAGGAGAATCTAAAAGCGCTATTGTAGGAGCTTTGATGTTGTATTTAGATTTTATAAATTTATTCCTATTGCTTCTTAGAGTATTAGGAGATAGAAGATAATTTTAAAAGAGGTAAACACTGTTTACCTCTTTTTTTTATCAAGAGTTTTAAAAGAGAATCTAAACTCTTTTGCTGTATCTTTGCAGCATAAATAGTTAGATATGCAGTTTAGAGAATTAGGATTAAACAAACCTATTGTAAAAGCGATTGAAGCCCAAGGTTATAAAAACCCAACCTTGATTCAAGAACAAGCCATTCCGTTAGTCTTAGAAGGTAAAGATGTAATTGCTTCAGCGCAAACGGGAACAGGTAAAACTGCTGCCTTTGCATTGCCTATTTTACAGAATTTATTTGACAGACAAGATGCGTCTAAGAAAGGAAAGAAAATACGTGCGTTAATTATTAGTCCTACGCGTGAATTAGCGCTCCAAATAGAAGAAAACTTTAACAAGTATAGTAAGTACACAAGTCTTAGAACAGGAATTGTATATGGAGGTGTTTCTTTCGATCCACAAAAAGAAGTAATTCGGAAGGGAATCGATATTTTAATTGCGACTCCAGGAAGGTTGTTAGATTTACACAAACAAGATTTTGTGCATCTAGATTATGTGGAGACCTTGGTGTTAGATGAAGCTGATTTAATGTTGGACATGGGGTTTATTGATGATATTAATAAAATAGTACGTTTGTGTCCCGAAAAGAAACAACAGTTGTTGTTTTCTGCAACAATGCCTTATAAAGTAGTTGAACTTGCCAAGGAAGTATTAAAAGATGCTGTAAAAGTAGAGGTTGCTCCAACCTCATCAACTGTAAAAGGGGTTGAGCAGTTACTGTATTATGTTCCCAAGCCAAAGAAGATTGAGTTGTGTTTGCACGTGTTAAGAAACACGGTAAAAGGAAATGTAATTATTTTTAGAAGAACTAAATACGGAGTAGATAAACTCGAAAAGTCTTTAGTGAATAATGGATATAAAGTAGACAGTATTCATGGAGATAGAACACAAAATTTACGTCAAGAAGCCTTGCAGAAATTTAAAAATGGCGATGTGAATATTTTAATTGCTACAGATGTTGCTGCGCGTGGAATTGATGTGAAAAATGTAGATGCTGTGATTAATTTCGACTTGCCAAATATTTCTGAAACATATGTACATAGAATTGGAAGAACAGGTAGAGCTGGTAAAAACGGAGTCGCCTATTCATTCTGTTCAGCAGATGAAAGAGACTATGTAATTTCTATCCAAAAGTTGATCAACAAACATATTGATATTATAGAAGAACACCCATATCCATTAGATCCAGAAGCAACACCTGAGGTGCATAAATCGCCAAATTCTAGTAAATATAGAAAAGGTAGAAAATCAGAAGCCTCTAAAAAGAAAAAGAAACGCTGGTATTAACACATAAAAAAAGCTTCTCAATTTTGAGAAGCTTTTTTAGTTTTATTTTGAATTTGGACCTTGCCATATTACTTGTTCAATCATCCACTTGTTACCTTGTTTAGATAGGTGCATGTAATCTGTCCCCCAATAAGCAGTAACTTTTACTACCGCTATTTTATCTAAAAGGTCAAGAATTTGAATTTTTTTAGGCGAACCCTTTTTTGCAAAATTCTTTTTCTCTTTTACATTTTTGGCGAATTTTAATGCGCCTTCAAAAGTCATTGGAATCGGGTTGCCATAGGTCTTTGTTTTTTTAGATTTCCAAAACCCAAATTTGTGTAAATTGGGTTGCAACGAAGTTTTTAACTTATCTGTATCTCCTTCGTAAAAGCCTTCAATATAATTGGTGCAAGCTTTAGTTACTAATTCTCTATCAGAATGCTGGGCGTTTATTTGCAGGCTTAAACAGACTGCAAATACAAATAAGTGTACTTTTTTCATTGTATATAGATTTAGGTTATTTATTTCGTTTAGAAATCAATCCTCCTTTAGCGCTATCCACAGTAACTGTAAATTTCGAATTTCCTTTTACAATCCATCTAATTTTTACAACACTGTTACCAGGAATGTTTTTCAATCGCATTTTAGCAGGATTTACTTTTTGTTCTTTAGTAACATTAAAATCAGCATCTGTAACAACCATCCCAGCAATAACATTCACTCCAGAAATACGAATATAATCTGGTCTAGTAATATTGTATTTTAAATCTTGACTTGCATGAGTTGGCATTAAACGATCGTTTTTAATAGTAACGGTAACTTCTTTTAAACCTCCGCTCATTTTCTTTTCAGAAATAGCTGCAATAGATAAATTAGGCATGTGATAGGCATGGTAAAAAGTAAAGGCCATATTTCTATGTGCTTCTTCTTCTAGCATAAAACCAGGAGTTGCTCTACCAAAATTCTTTTTAAATCCACCCACTTCTATTTTCCCATAGGTTGGATGGTTAAACTCTTTCCAAGGTGTAAATGCATCCCCCATTAATAAGTCCTTGTCAAAATCATAGGCTTGATTTCGTCCTCCATTTTTGTCTTTGTAATACGCGAAAGAGGTGAAAATTTCATTTGTAAATGTGTAGATTCCTCTAGATCCATAAAACCAATCTAACTCACCACCAAAAACAGAATATAAATCTTTATACACCGTCAAATAGCGATATCCAGGTAGCATTTTTTCTCCCTTTTTTCCGATGGCGTCATAAATTCTAATATCTTGTCTGTTATAAGTAGCTAAATCTTCTTTTGCTCCTGGACCTCTTAATATCATCCCACCTGAATTGTGAAAACTTTGGGCACCTGCAATGTTTGGATGTGCTAATACAAAATCTGCAACGGCTCTAGTTTCTGGTAAAGAAAATGGGTGTTTGTATGCTCCACGCTGTATGTAATCTGGTTGCCATTTCCAACCCCAATCTCTATTTGGATCGTAATAGCCATGTGTATCTTCGTTTATTCTTCCATCGCCATCATTGTCAATTCCTTCATTTCCTAGGTATTCATAACGTTGGGTTGTAACCACATCATCTGGTCCAATCTGAATCATTTTCCTTGGGTCTAGTGGATCAACAATAAAGTTTCCATGTTCGTTTTTTCTACGCATTCGTGTAATAGAACCATCACCATTAATATCATCATACCCATCTTCGTCAAATAAGCCATCTCTATCATCATCCAAAGAAATCATCCCAGATCTTGGACTGTGAGCTGTGTTTGGCTCTTTCATATAATCGTTTCTTGCATCAGGGTTTATAGTTGGTACGATGTAGAAAGTACGATCATTTAACATTTTTGTGATGTAGTCATTCTCACCAAAATTTTCTGTTAAATACCAAGCTGTATAAATACTAATTTCTCCTCCTTGAATTTCGTTTGAGTGTATGTTTCCGTCTACATAAAAAGCAGGTTTCCTGTCTGCATTTCCTTTTTTATAGTTGGTTACTGCTAACATCCAGATGTCTTTTCCTTTTGCAGACTTTCCAATAGATTGTCTTTTTACTAAATTAGGATGTGCATCTGCAATCTTCTTGCTCAATGCTGCCAATCCTTCTGATGTGTAGTATCTATTAAAAGAAATTTTAACCTTTGGATTGTGAGGAGAGCCAGAAGCTCTAAAAACTTCAGTGCTATTTTGTGCGCCAATTGCTAATGGAAATAAAAACAGTAGCAACAATGATTGAAATATATTTCTATTGATTTTCATGTTTTCTATATTTTTATTTTAAGTTGATTGTTTTTGTGTCTATTCCTGTATGAGAAGTTCCTGCTTCTACACGAATAGTTCCTTTTCCTTTAATCAACCACGTAAATTGTTGTGAACGATCTCCATGTATACTCGTAAGCAATGTAATTTTTTTACCACTAATAATTTGTTGATTTTTATTAAGGTTCACAAGCGCTATTTTTATTTTACGCAACCATCTTGAACGTTTACCCATTTCTGTATGTGTTGGTAGTACTCCTTTATTATGAACATCAACAGTTATTCTGTTGATTCCATTTCCTAAGGGTTCAATTTTTAAGTTTTGCAATTTTATGTTTGGCTGTATTTTAGCTATTTCTAGGATAAAATCTGTGTGCTTCTTACTAATGTCCGCAACCATTTTATAAGGAGGGTTGTACATTTTGTAAGGAGTGATTCCGCCAACTTCTACTTTCTGATTTGGAAAATTAGGGTGGTTTATTGGTGTCCAGTCTACAAATGCATTGCTGATGTTTTCTTTTTTAGCCCAACGTAAATAATTTACATATTTATTTTTCGAAGACTTCTTTGCGGTGTCTTTCACCGTTGGAACCCACCAACCTGGAGTGCTCAATGCTAATTTACCGAAATGAAAATAGGACCATTGAAAGAAGTCACCACCTTTACCATTAGAAACGGGTGCGTTTTTAGTGCCAGTGATTTTGTTGTATTTGCCAGATAAAAATTTATTTAAAGCGGCATCGCCTTTTAATATACTAGTAACAACTCTTTTTTTTGCGCCACCAGCATTGAATTTTAATGGTTTAGATAAATTGTTTTCTGGACCTAAAGTGATAATAGAAAAAATATTCCATTTCTCATATAAAAAGGTTAATAGTGCTCTATTTTCTTTTTCAGAAATTGCATGTTCTCCAGCTCCAGGTTTAAAGTATGGGTATTTGTAACTAAAGTTTTTATTGAACTCTATTCCGCCCTTTCCATCTTCATTAAATTTTCCGTCTTTATCGTTATCAATTCCTTCAGAAATCAATTTGTATTTTCCAAGTTGACCTTTGTTTTTGTCAGCTTTAGTCAATATTCTCTTGTCCTCTTTGTTTAAGATGTATGCGCCAGTTGGATCTTCGATACGCATCATGGTAATCAATCCATCTTTATTTAAATCATCAAATGCATCTTCATTGATAGCTCCATCTCTATCATCATCCGTTTTTTTTGCGTTTCCATTTTTATAATGCTTTAAAGAAGAAAAATAATTCTCTGTGGCATTTGGACTCATATTTGGAAAAATATAAAATGCAGTGTTCTCTAGTACATCAGCATGATTTTTTAGAATGTTTTCTGCAATATTTACTGCCATTTCTGGACCTAAAATATGTTTGCCATCCACACCACTCACAATAGCAATTGCAGGTTTGTTCTTTGCATTTCCTCTAGACAGCGTTAGCGCCCAAATTTTATGACCTCCAACAGTAGTTGTTAGCACCTCTAGTTTGCTGAGGTTGGAATAGTTTGAATGTAAGTTTTTTATTTTTTGAGAGAGCTCGCTGTAATTGCTGTAATCGGATTGTGCCGAAATATGCAATGTGCTAAAGCAAAAAAGCAGCCCTGAAAACAGAGTGATTGCTTGTTTTTTGTTGAACATAATAACGTTAGGTTTAGTTAATTATAATGAATTAACTTTAAAGATATAGAATTCTCTATATACAAACCTATTGATGGTTCTATGAAGAGGTCAATATTAAGTTTTTTTTAACGTTTCCGTTTTTAAAAGAATGTCTTCATAATCATGAGTTTTATCCAGTACAGAAAATAGATTGTGAAATTTAGGTGTTGGTATGGCCAATTTTCTTTTTTCTAAATCTATCCAAGCACCAAAAACCATTATTTCTGCCGCTAATTCCCCTTTCTCATTAAAAAAATGATGCAATAGTTTCCACCGTTCCGTTTTTCCTGAAACCGCTTTTAGTTGAAGATTGATGGTAACATCAGATCCCATATGAATTTCTTTAAAAAAGGAAGTTTCTTCTTTGAAGAGTATAGGCCCTAAATTGTCATTTGCAAAATCTGTTATTGTAAATCCTTGTTGTTTAAAATAACGGACTCTAACTTCTGCGGCATAATCATTATAAGCTGTATGACGTAAATGTCTATTCGCATCAAAATCTGACCAACGTGTTTTAAAAGTTACTTCAAAATTCATTAATGTTTGATAAGCTGGTTTAAGTTTCTCATACGCAGCTGACTTAGAACGTTTAAAGCTTCATTTACGTAAATGTCTTTAGACAAGCTTTGGTGCCAAGCCATTCTTTTGTCTTTATTAATTACGGCACTTTTTATTAATGGGAGCTCGCTTTTAGGTGAAACAAATTTTAAATCTGATTTGAATTTAAATACCGATTTGAATTGCTCTCCGTTCTTAAGGTGTTTTTTAGAATCTTTCGTAAATTGTTTATAATTTAAAGAATATGTAGTGTCTTCTTGTCTCTTTTTAAGCCATTTTGCATAGTTGTTAATTAAGGTAAAGTCTGGGTTTTGAAAGATTCTTTCCTTGCTGTCATTTACTACATCGCTAAAGTTGTCGTATGAATTTACCGTAGTGTATGTCGCTTTGTCAACTTTATCCCATGCCAATGCACCCTCCATATCTCTTTCTCCATATTTCATATAGCTATACCTGCTTGGCATTGCAATATCAGAATAAACGCCTTCTTTTTGAGTTGAGCCACCATTCACTCTATAAAATTTTTGGATGGTCATTTTTAAGAATCCCAAATCTTTTTTATATTTTGGGTAAAATTGATTGATTGGTAATACATTTTGGACAGTTCCTTTTCCATAGGTTTGATTTCCTCCAATAATTACGGCTCTATTATAATCTTGCATGGCTGCGGCAAAAATTTCTGAAGCTGAAGCAGATAGTTCATTTACCAGAACAACTAAAGGGCCATTCCATTGTATTTTAGAATCTGTATCACTTTGTACTCTAGGTTTTTCTCCTCTATATTTTACTTGTACAATTGGTCCTTCACTGATAAATAGCCCTGCAATTTCTATGGCTGTTTTTAAGGATCCACCACCATTATTTCTTAAATCTATTAATAAGCCTTCAACGTCTTCTTCTTTAAGATTGGTAATTTCTTTTTCCATGTCTTTTGCCGAATTTCTAAAGTTTTTATCGCTAAAATCTATATAAAATTGAGGTAAGTTAATAACGCCATATTTTTTACCATTCTTTTCTACAATGCTAGATTTTACATAGGTTTCTCCTAACTCTACAATGTCTCTTGTTATTGAAATTACGCGAATTGAATTGTCTAATTTTTTCTTAACCGTTAATCTTACAATGGTTCCTTTTTTTCCTTTGATAAACTTAATAGAATCGTCTAAGCGCATTCCAACAATATCTAAAGGCTCTTCATCTAATTGTGCAACTTTCAAAATAATATCTCCAGCTTCTAGCTCGCCTTGCTTCCATGCTGGTCCACCAGAAACCACTTCAAATATGTGTGTGTAAATCCCTTTCTTTTGCAGTCTAGCTCCAATTCCTTCAATTTTTCCGGACATGTCTACGTCAAATTTTTCTTTAGCTCTAGGCGCCATATATGTAGAGTGTGGGTCAAATCCTCTAATAATACTGTTTAAATAGGTAGAGAACCAATCTTCATGTTCTAGTTCTTCAATTCGCATATATAATTCGTCCATGCTTTTTAAAACCTCTTTTCTAGCTTTAGCTTCGAGTTTTTTGAATGAAGTTTTTTTGAATTTCTTATTGCTTTTTGCCTTGTCAGTTTCTAAGTTTTGCTCTTCTTGAATTCTACTCAACGTGTTTAATTTTAACTGTTTTCTCCAGTTATTAATCAACTCATTTTCATTTTTTGGAAAAGGAACTTTATCATAATCAACATCGACTGTTTCTCTTTTGTTAAAGTTAAAAGGTTGTGCTAAAATATCTCCGTAATATTTCTTTGCAGTTTTAATCTTTTCTGTAAATCTACCGTAGACCAAATGATAAAAATCTAATTTAGATTTCTTTAATTGATTGTCAATTAGGTATTTGTGTATAGAGAACTCTTGTAGGTCTTCTTGAGTAAAATATCTTTTCGAAGGGTCTAAGCCTTCAATAAAACTAGTATATACTTGTTCCGAAAAGTCATCATCCAACTCTTTTGGTAAGTAATGGCCATTTGTAAGCATATAGTTGATTACAGAAATTAAGACTTTGTCTTTTTCGGGGTCTTTTTCTGCTGGGTTTGTTGTAAAACTAGATAGCAATACGAATAATGCTATAACCGGAATGATATATTTATAAACTCTTTTCATGTTCTTCTATGTTGTAATTTCAATTGTGTCTTTACAATGATTTTGCTCTTGCAAACTACTAAATTTATGCCAAATATGCTACCGCATTTTTATTTTATGATTTTTTTATAAGTTCCTCTAAATATTTCGTTAAAAGGGGTGTTGTCTACGTCTAGTAACTCCCAAAGTTGAGTTACCGATCCATCAGAGTTTTTGAACCAGGTTATTTGATTGAAATACGTTCCTTTTTTTCCGCTGATTAAGTCGCTTTTTAAAAGCATTTTATTATTCTTGTAATATCCTTTTAAGATTAACGAACCACCCGTATTGTCTATCCAAACTTGATTCCAACTTTTATCTATTGCATTGTAATAATTATAACTTGTGCCTTTGTTAGTACTAGTTTTAGAACTCCAATTTTCTTGAATAGCACAAGCGTTCTTCATTTTAACAACGTTATTTTTTCCTATTAAATTGTTTTTAACGTCATAAACATTCCAGCTTCCAACCCAAAAATCAAATTGGTTGTATGCTGCTGTAGCACAAGGAAATTTGCTTTTTTTTTGACAGTAGGTCTCCGTTCCTAGAAAAGCGAAAACCGTAATAGCCAAGACTATAATTACTTTATTCATATTAAAGGATGGTAGATATATACAATATTAATAAAAAAAATGAAATAAATTTCTTTACAAAATGTTAAAAGCGAAACTAGAGTAAGTCATTAAAATTAGCTTATTTTTGTTTGAGATAAATTTAAAACATGAAAGAAAGACCTTTAATATTAGTGACTAATGACGATGGGATTACAGCTCCGGGAATTAGAGCTTTGATAGAAGTAATGAATGAAATAGGAGATGTTTTTGTGGTCGCACCTGATAGTCCACAAAGTGGAATGGGGCATGCAATTACAGTAGATAGTGTTTTACATTGTAATTCTTTAACTGTTGATGATGGACCTCAGATTGAATATAGCTGTTCTGGTACACCAGCAGATTGTGTAAAAATGGCAACAAATAATATTTTAAATAGAAAGCCAGATTTGTGTGTTTCAGGAATTAATCATGGGGCAAATTCATCCATTAATGTAATCTATTCTGGCACTATGAGTGCGGCTGTTGAGGCGGGAATAGAAGGGGTTCCAGCAATTGGGTTTTCATTACTAGATTTTAATTGGCATGCAGACTTTACAGCAGCAAAAAAGTTTGTCAGAGAGATTGTTTTAAGTGTATTAAAAAATGGACTATCTGAAGGAACCGTGTTGAATGTGAACATTCCGAATCTATCAAAAAAAGAGATCAAAGGAATAAAAATATGTAGACAAGCAAACGGATATTGGAAAGAAGATTTTGATAAAAGAACAAGCCCGTTTGGGAAAGAATATTATTGGCTTTCTGGTACATTTGTGTGTAGAGACAAAGGAGAGGATACCGATGTTTGGGCCTTAGACAATGGGTATGTTTCTGTCGTGCCAGTTCAATTTGATATGACAGCACATCATATGATTCAAAAATTAAACACATGGGAACTGTAACAAAAGAAATTGGATTAGGTGTGTTGATTTCTGTTGCTGCAACAATTTCTGGAGCATTTATTTACATTGAATTTTTCTCTAAATATGAATTTCAAGAAACGCTTCGTGTAATGAAAGAGCAAGATCTATATGGGAAAGTATTGACCCTGGCAGCGATTCCGAATCTTTTTGTTTTCTTCATTTTTCTTAAAAAGAAACAAGATTACAGAGCAAGAGGGGTTTTGTTCGCAACAATAAGTATTGCTTTCATTACCTTTGTTTTAAAGCTTATTTAATAAAATGAAGTATTATATTATTGCAGGAGAAGCCTCTGGGGATTTACACGGATCGAACTTAATAAAAGCATTGTTTACCCAAGACAAAAATGCAGATGTTAGATGTTGGGGTGGAGATTTAATGCAAGATGCTGGTGCAACTTTGGTAAAGCATTATAAAGAATTGGCTTTTATGGGCTTTGTTGAAGTGCTAAAAAATATTCCTACCATCTTTAAAAACATTTCATTTTGTAAAAAAGATATCGAAAATTTTAATCCAGATGTATTGGTCTTTATAGATTATTCTGGTTTTAATTTGCGAATAGCCAAATGGGCAAAACAAAAAGGATTTAGAACCAACTATTATATTTCTCCACAAGTTTGGGCATCAAGAGCTAGCAGAGTAGAAAAAATCAAGAGAGATGTAGACATGATGAATGTGATTCTTCCTTTTGAAAAAGAGTTTTACGCCAACTATAAGTATGATGTCAATTTTGTTGGACACCCATTAATTGATGCTATAGCTGATAGGAAGCAAGTAGGTGAAGCTGAATTTAGAAAAGAACACAATTTAGGCGATAAGAAAATCATTGCTTTATTGCCTGGAAGTAGGCAGCAAGAAATTACAAAGATGTTGTCAGTAATGCTTTCTGTGGTTGATTCTTTTAAAGAATATCAATTTGTGATTGCTGGTGCTCCAAGTCAAGACTATAGTTTCTACAAACAGTTTATAAAAACGGATAATGTATGTTTTATAACCAATAAAACATATGATTTGTTGAGCATTTCTTTTGCAGCCGTAGTGACTTCTGGCACAGCCACGTTAGAAACAGCCTTGTTTAAAGTGCCTCAGGTTGTTTGTTATAAGGGAAGTAACATCTCTTACCATATAGCTAAACGAATCATCACCTTAAAGTTTATTTCTTTAGTCAATTTAATACTAGATAAAGAAGTGGTAACAGAGTTGATTCAGAATGACTTTACAAAAGAGAAATTAACATCAGAATTGTCGAAAATTGTTACGGATTCCTATAGGGAAAAGGTGTTCTTATCCTATTATGAATTAGAACAAATCCTTGGAGGAAAAGGTGCTTCTTCGGCATCGGCTAGATTGATTATTGCAGGGGTAAAATAGCACATTATTTTTTTTAGTAACTTTAGCATGCTATGAAAAGGTTGCTAAGTTTTTTACCAACACATTTTACCCTATGTCTAATTTGGGGAATTGTATTGCAGTTTCATTACAAGTTGTGGGGACTTAATTTTGTGTACTCTATCCTATTTCTTCTTTTGCTTCTCGTTTTTTTACTTTTACTAAATCACTTCAAAAAACAATTGTTATTTACAGTGCTGTGTTGGGTGTTGTTTGTTTTTCTGGGGATGTTTATCCTTTCTTCTCAGGACAAAACAGGTAAAAGGGAATTTTATTATAATCAGAATCCATCAGATTCATTGGTCACTTTTAAGGTGCGTAAAGTGTTGAAAAGTAATCTGTATTATGATAAGTACATTGGCGAAATTATTAAAGTTAGAACCGAAAAATCTGTAGGAGATGTTCTACTAAACATACAGAAAGACACGTTTGGTGTTTCTGGGAAAATCAATGACATCTTTTATTTCAAAGCTGATTTTATTGCGATCGAAAACCCTAAAAACCCGCATCAATTTAATTACAAAGCGTATTTACAAAAACAAGGAGTACATCACCAAGTGTTTTTAAGAAATGCTGGGTATGTATACAAAGAATCATCTCAAAATTCGATGTATAAAATTGCAGAAAATATACGGAACACGGTCGAAGAGAAGTTGATGTTAAATGGATTTAAAGGAGAAGAGTTGGCAGTCATAAAAGCATTAATCCTTGGGCAGCGGAATACAATTTCTAACGAATTATTGCAAGAGTATACCAAAGCAGGTGCAATTCATATTCTGGCGGTTTCTGGACTGCATGTGGGGATTATATTACTGATAGTAAGAGCACTATTCAAACCGCTAGAAAGCCTAAAGAATGGGAAGTTAATTAAGACGGTGTTAATTGTTTTTCTGCTGTGGGGTTTTGCAATTATTGCAGGTTTATCTGCCTCAGTTGTAAGAGCAGTAACCATGTTTTCTGCGGTTGCAATAGGAATGACATTTGACAGAAAAACGTTTGTCATACATTCATTAATTACCTCAATGTTTTTCTTGTTATTGGTGCAACCAATGTTTTTGTTTGATGTTGGTTTTCAATTGAGTTATTTGGCGGTTTTTAGTATAGTCACCATTCAGCCAAGGCTAGTTGTTTTATGGAGGCCTAAATGGAAGTTGGTAGATACGTTTTGGCAATTATTTACAGTTTCTATTGCTGCGCAAATTGGTGTTTTGCCAATCAGTTTATTTTACTTTCATCAATTTCCAGGTTTGTTTATGTTGTCAAACTTGGTAATTATTCCTTTTATTGGCGTGATTTTAATGAGTGGAATTTTAGTCATTGTTTTATCAATGTTTAATTTCCTGCCCAAATTTATTGGAGAATTGTATACCGGAATTATCGTTTTAATGAACGATTTTGTTGGATGGATTTCTATCCAAGAATCTTTTTTGATAACAGACATTTCTTTTTCAAGGTCACTATTAATTACTTCCTATGTCTGTATATTTTCAGGAATCTATTTGTTGGAGAAGAGTTCTTTTAGAAAATGGGTGTTCTTTTTAATTGCTATTGTCTCAATTCAGCTTTGTGTATTGTATGAAAAGAGGAGCGCGGTAAATACGGAAGAACTCGTTGTTTTTAATAAAAGTAGACACAGTATTATTGGACAAAAGAAGAATGGTTTATTACTTGTGTATCATAGTTTAGATACGGTGTCTATTCAGAATTTAAGAACCATAAAAGAGTACAAAATAGGAGAGAGCGTGTTAAACGTACGTTATAAAAATGAAATTCCGAACCTAATTAAATTTAAGAAGCAGTATGTTCTAGTGGTTGATAGTTTAGGTGTGTATGCTATAACCGGAATTGCGAAGCCCATCGTTTTATTAAGAACTTCTCCTAAGATTAATTTGGAAAGACTAATTAAAGAACTACAACCAAAACACATCATTGCTGATGCTTCAAATTATAAAAGTCAAGTTGTGAATTGGAAGTTTATATCCGATAAAAACGGTATTCCATTTACTTACACACAGAAAGATGGAGCATTTGTCTTAAAAGAACCTATTCAATAATAGCATTTTTGAAGTTTTTAGAGAATTTCCCCCAACTTTTTTCTTTTCTGTCTTTTTTCATAAAATAGGCCAATACCATTTCCATTTTCCTAGCATCTAAATACCCAGGAATACGATCTAATAATTTTTCTTCTTTGCTCATTATAACGGTAGTCGGATAACTCAATTTTCCATTCATTAACAAAGCGCTTAGCTCATGGTAGCCAGATCTGCCTTGGCTCTTATACTTAAACGTATACTCTTTGTAGGTAATTGGTTCCTTTCCTTCACCATCCATTTTTACTGCATGGTAGTTTTTATTAATGTATTTTGCAATTACTGGATTTGCATAGGTATCTCGATCCATCTTTTTACACCAACCACACCAATCGGTATAGATGTCTACTAAAAAAGGTTTGGGATCTTTTTTATTCAATTCTACAGCCTTGTCAAACGATACCCAGTTCACTTTTTCTTGGGCACTACTATTCAAAGAAAATGCAAATACAACTATAAAGAGGATACTTTTTTTCATGTGCTTTCTGTCGGTATATCAATTGTAAAATTACAAAATATAAAAGCACCAAAGAATGGTGCTTTTATAAAATTTTGTGAAATTTGTAGTATTAGCGTATTCCGTGCATTAATTTTTTCATCAATGGATTTAATATTAGAAATATCAAACCAACTACAGCCGGAATGATTGTGAAAATCAAAAAGAAAAATGACATGGAGTGTTGTTCTACAATGGTGTCAATATATTTACCAACAGTTGCGGCAGATAAATTCCCGACAAAATTCACCAAATACCATATTCCGAACATCATTCCGATTTTCTTAGCAGGAACTAATTTTGAAACATAAGAGAGCCCAACTGGAGACACACATAATTCTCCCATAGTATGTAAGAAATACGCTACAATTAGCCAGATGATACTTACAGAGGCGCTTTTTGCACCTTGTGGAATTCCGCTAGATCCATAGGCCAATGCCGCAAATCCAGTTCCAAGTAAAAGCATTCCAATTCCAAACTTTACTGCAGCAGACGGGTTGTATTTACTTTCCCACCATTTCGAAAATAATGGTGCTAGTCCAATAATAAATAGTGAGTTTAAAATCAAAAACCAAGAAGCTTCAATTTCTGCATTTTCTTTTGGAATGATAATGTATAGCTTCCAAATTACAATTGCCCAAACACCTAAAAAACTAATACCTAAAACAATGTTTGATAAAGAAATCTTTTTAAATGTTTGTCTAAAAAGTTTGTATAAAACCCAGGAAATAATCAATAAAGGGACGGTTGAAACTAATACATCAACAATTTTAAAAATGGTAGCAGAATTCCCCTCTAAGGTTCTTTGTGTATAATCACTTGCAAAAATGGTCATTGATCCACTTGCCTGTTCAAAGGCTGCCCAAAAGAAAACAGTAAAAAAGGCTAAAAGGCCAACTACAATATAACGATCTCTTTGGATTTTAACGTTTTCATTTACATGTTTTTTTACTTTATTCTTTTTGAATAAATTTATTATCCACACAAATATTGATATAAAAAATTTAAAAAAGGAGAGTACTATTTTTACCAATTCATTTATGATTTTAGCTTTTTCTTTAGGTGTTTCGCCAACATTTCCGAAAATGCTTCTACCGAACCAAAACTGCATCGTTCCTAAAAACATAAAGATTCCTGCCAAACCAAAACCCCATGAATAGCTCAAGTTGCTCGCTAAGAACCCACATAATAAGACCCCTAAAAAACCGCCAGAGTTTACGCCCATATAAAAAATAGTGAAGGCGCCATCTTTTCTCTCAGGGTATTTATCATACAGTCCGCTTACAATAGACGTTACATTGGGTTTAAATAAGCCATTACCAGCAATTAATAAACCAATTCCAATATACAAAGATAATTCTGTTTCAAATGCTAATGCAGCATGGCCTAAGGTCATTAAAAAAGCGCCCATTGCAACGGCTTTTTGATATCCTGTAAATTTATCAGCAATCCAGCCACCAATTAATGGCGTTAAATAAACGGTACTTGTATAAATTCCTAATAGACCTACGGCTCTTTCATTTGACCAGTCCCAGCTTTTAACCAAGAATAATACAAAAATAGCACGCATTCCATAATAGGAAAAACGTTCCCACATTTCTGTGAAGAACAATACGAATAGTGCGGGTTTGTGTCCTAAAAGGCTAAACTCATTGGTTTCTGCTGTTGCATTCATAAATAGCGTGTATTGTTAAATGAAAAAAGCCTCATAATTCTATTATGAGGCTTTAAATATGTGTTTGTTTAATGTACGTTACCCATTAATTTTTTCATAAGGGGAGAGAGAAGTAATACTACTAGTCCAGCTCCAATTGAATAGGTAGCAATTAATCCAAATCCGTTAGTATAGACCTCTAAAGTGTCTAAGCCACCCACATTTGCATCTGTACTTTCTATCGCTAATTCTTTAGAAATAAATCCTACAATTTGAAAAGCATAAGCAGAAGATAAGAACCAGATTCCCATCATAAAAGCTACAATTCTTTTTGGTGATAAATCAGTAATTTTTGACAACCCAACCGGAGACATAAATAACTCTCCAATAGAGATTACAAAGTACATGATAAATAAGTATGCAAATGGAACCATTCCGTTTTCATCAGCACTTGCACCACTTAATGATAAAATATAGAAACTAGCTCCTGCTAATACCAACCCTAAGCCAAATTTATAGGGAGTTCTTGGGTTTAAATTCTTCTTAGATAAGTAGGCCCATAATAAAGAAACTGGAATTGATAAGACAACAATTACTAAAGAGTTTAAAGAGTTTGTTTGACTTGCATTCATTATACCATCTAAGGCAACGTTTCTGTCAGCAAATAAAGTAATTACAGATCCAGATAATTCATGGAATCCCCAGAATAAAGTCATGAAAAAGGTAATCAATAAAGCCATGATTAATTTTTTACGTTCGTCTGGGCTTGATTTTATGATTACACTAATCATGAAAATTAATATACCAACACCCATTAGCTTAAATAATAACCCTACTATATTTTGATCGCCAAAAAAGCTTTCACCGCCTGCAATCGCTTTGTATGAATAAAGTATATATGCAATTATAGGTGCGCATAAAAATGAAACTATCGGTACAAAATTTTTTTGAGCGATTCCTAAAATTTTCTTTTCATAAATTTCTTCACTTGGAGGCAATCCTTTATCTCCAAATACATTTTTTTTAATTCCGCTCCAGAAGAAAAACAATCCAGTTAACATTCCAACACCGGCTAATCCAAATCCATAATGCCATCCGTAAGAGACGGCAAGCCAACCGCATAATAATGGAGCAACAAACCCTCCAACATTAATTCCCATATAGAAAATAGTGAATCCAGAATCTTTTCTTCTATCCCCATCTTTATATAAAGAACCTACAAAGGTTGAGATATTAGGTTTGAAAAAACCATTACCTACTACAATAAGTGCTAAGGCTAAAAAGAAGGCTATGTCATTTTCAACTGCCAACACAAAATGCCCTAAAGACATTAAGATTCCTCCTAAGAAAATTGAAGAACGCATACCTAAAATTTTATCAGAGATTCTTCCTCCTATAACTGTAGATGCGTATACTAAAGATCCGTATGAGGCATAAACTGCTGCTGCAGCTGTATCTTTTTCTGCAAGAGCTTGAAATATTTCTTTTGTCATATAAAGCATTAATAACGCTCTCATTCCATAGAAACTAAAGCGTTCCCATAATTCTGCAAAAAATAGATAAAATAATCCTTTTGGATGCCCGAACATTTGAGGTTCGTCTGCGTGGTTTACTACTGAATCTGCCATAGTTATTCTTAGATATTATTAGTTGTTTGTTTTTAAGTTTTTAGTTTGAAAAAAAGAATTTTCAATAAAATCTTGCCAAGTTTACGGAAAAATCAGCAAAAATCACCTCAAAAAATTCAGAAATATTGAATATTACCATGATTTTGATTCGATTCAGTTATCTTTGCAGCACCTAAAAAGTACAATTTAATGACCAAAATTATTTCAGGATTTTCCAAACTTAGCAAGCAAGAGAAGATCCAATGGTTGTCAGAAAATTATTTCAGTTCTCAGCCAGAAATTATAAATACCATAAAGCAATATTGGAATGCTGATGAAAAATTACAGCAATTACATGATGATTTTATAGAGAATACCATCTCAAATTTTTACTTGCCTTACGGAGTTGCCCCTAATTTTATCATCAATGGAGAGAACTATGTCATCCCGATGGTTGTTGAAGAAAGCTCTGTGGTTGCAGCAGCATCTTTAGTGGCTAAATTCTGGTCTACTCGAGGTGGATTTAAATCTGAAGTGATTTCTACGACTAAAATTGGTCAAGTACATTTTATGTTTGAAGGAGAGATAAAAGAATTGACTTCTTATTTCAATCAGCAAAAAGAGAATTTATATAAAGCGACATCTTCCATCACTAAAAACATGGAAAAACGTGGTGGAGGGATTTTAGAGATTCAATTAGTAGATAAAACAGATAAGCTCGATAACTATTATCAACTGCATGTAACTTTTGAAACAAAAGATTCGATGGGTGCAAACTTTATCAATTCGTGTTTAGAAGCAATTGCAAAAACTTTTAGAAAAGAAGGTATTGAAATTGTAATGAGTATTTTATCTAATTACGTACCGGAATGTGTAGTGCGGTCTGAAGTTTCGTGTAAAATAGAAGCGTTAGGAGGAGAAAACCCAGAGCAGTTTGCAGAAAAATTTAAACAAGCAGTACAAATTGCAGAAGTAGAACCATATAGAGCTGTGACTCATAATAAAGGAATTATGAACGGAATTGATTCAGTAGTTTTGGCTACTGGAAATGATTTTAGAGCGATTGAAGCAGGAGCACATGCATATGCAACCAAAAAAGGTAGTTATTCTAGTTTGACACACTGTGAAATTGAAAACGGAATATTCCGTTTCTGGATTGAGATTCCATTAGCGTTGGGAACAGTTGGAGGATTGACAGCCTTGCATCCAATGGCAAAATTATCATTAGAGATGTTGCAGAAACCCTCTGCACCCCAATTAATGCAAATTATTGCAACAGCAGGATTGGCGCAAAATTTCGCTGCATTAAGAGCATTGACAACAAATGGTATTCAAGAAGGGCATATGAAAATGCATCTGATGAATATTTTAAATCAGTTGGATGCCACCAAAGAAGAAAAAGAAACAGTGGTCGCTTATTTTAAAGACAAAACAGTTACCCATAGTGCCGTTGTAGCCATGTTTAATGAGTTGAGAAATTAAATTAGAATGTCATTCCTGCGAAAGCAGGAATCTATAGAGAAATTTTAAATGAAAACAGGCCATACTTATTATGTTTATATTTTGGCAAGTAAGATTAGAGGAACATTATATATTGGTGTGACTAGCGATTTAGAACGAAGAGTTTATGAACATAAAACAGGAGTGAAAAAAGGATTTACTCAAAAGTATGGAGTTTCTAGATTGATGTATTTTGAAGTATTTCAAGATGTGAATGAGGCAATCACAAGAGAAAAGAATATGAAGAAATGGAAACGTGATTGGAAGATTACATTGATAGAAAAGGAAAATAAAAAATGGCTGGACCTTTCTGTAGATTGGTTTGATGATATTTTAACAGAATAATATGGATTCCTGCCTACGCAGGAATGACAAAGAGAATGAATAGATATTATAGTAACGGAAAGTTATTACTAACAGGAGAATATGTTGTGCTTGATGGAGCAACATCATTCGCTGTACCTACAAAATTCGGGCAAGATTTAACCATAGAGCCAATTCAAGAATCCCAATTGATTTGGGGAAGTTTTACGCATGATGGAGAATGTTGGTTTGAAGCAAGTTTTGATTTGCCAAAGCTAAGATTAAAGAACGCAACGTTTAATTCAGAGATAGAAGGAAATGCCGAATTTATTGCAGAAACTTTACAGACGATTCTAAGTGAAGCTAGAAAATTAAATCCAGATTTTTTGCAAATTAAAAATGGATGTATTGTAAAAACAAATTTGTCTTTTCCTAGAAATTGGGGATTGGGGAGTTCATCAACTTTACTTAATAATATTGCCAATTGGGCCGATGTAGATGCGTATCAATTACTTTGGAATTCTTTTTCTGGAAGTGGGTATGACATTGCTTGTGCGCAAAATGATTCCCCCATTTTTTATCAATTAGAAAAGAAGAAACCAATTGTCAAAACAGTTGAGTTCAATCCAGGTTATAAAGAGGAATTGTTTTTTGTGCATTTGAATAAAAAGCAAAATAGTAGAGAAGGTATTGCACAGTACAAAAAAAACAATCAAAATATTCAACAAGAGGTTAAAGATATATCTAGTCTGTCAGATGAGTTTGTGAATACAGTATCAACAATAGATTTGGATAAAATAATTGAAGAACATGAAAATATCATTTCTTCAATCATTAAATTAAATCCAGTAAAAAAGGAGTTGTTTCCTGATTATTTTGGAACAGTTAAAAGCTTAGGTGCATGGGGCGGAGATTTTGTGTTGGTAACAGGAAATGAAGACACACCTAATTATTTTAAACAAAAAGGATTCGAAACAGTACTACCATATTCAAAAATGATTTTATGAGTAAAATAATAATTATCGGAGGGGGAGCAGCAGGTTTCTTTACCGCAATTAACGCTAAAGAACAAAACCCAAATTTGGATATCACCATCCTTGAAAAAGGAAAAGAAGTATTACAGAAAGTGAAAATTTCTGGTGGTGGACGTTGCAATGTAACCCATGCGTGTTTTGAACCTAAAGAATTGGTGAAGTTTTATCCGAGAGGAGAAAAAGAATTACTAGGCCCTTTTCATACATTTATGACGGGAGATACTTTTGAATGGTTTGATGATCGTGGTGTGCCGCTAAAAATAGAAGCAGACAATCGTGTTTTTCCAGAAGCAAATACATCGCAAGCAATAATTGATTGCTTTGAAAAAGCTGTGGAAACACTCGGAATTAAAGTTTTGAAAAATTACGGGGTAAATTCGATTGAACAAAAAGGAAATCAATGGTTGGTAATTACGAAAACCGAAACATTTGTTGCTGATAAGCTTGTAGTTGCCGCAGGGAGTAGTAATAAAGCTTGGGAGTTGGCAAAGAATTTAGGTCATAGTATTATTGAGCCTGTTCCGTCTTTGTTTACATTTAATATCAAAGACAAACGGATTATCGATTTGTTAGGGGTTGCTGTGCCCAATGCAACGGTAAACATTGTTGGAACAAAATTAGAAACTTCTGGCCCTTTATTAATTACCCATTGGGGCATGAGTGGACCTGCCGTTTTAAAGTTATCTGCTTTTGGAGCACGTGTTTTAGCTGAGAAAGGATATCAATATAATGTAGCGGTAAATTGGCTCTCTAGGCCCACCGATAAGATTGTAAATGTATTGCTGAATCTAAAAAAGAAACAGCCCAAAAAACATGTGTTTTTAAAATCGCCGTTTACTGAAATTCCCCGAAGGCTGTGGGAGCGTTTGGTATTGGCTTCTGATATTACAGAAACTTTTAAATGGGCAGATTTGAGCAATGGGCATATCGAAAAACTAGCCAACCAATTAACCAAAGGGCTGTACAATGCCAATGGCAAAAGTACTTTTAAAGAAGAATTTGTTACTGCAGGCGGAATTGATTTAAAAGAGATTAATTTTAAACGTTTTGAAAGTAGAAAACATAAAAACCTGTTTTTTATAGGCGAAATGTTAAATATTGATGCTGTTACTGGAGGTTTTAATTTTCAGAATGCTTGGACAGGTGGCTTTATTGCTGCAAAAGCGATTGCGAATGATTAACGTTTTAATAAAAATATAGATAGAAATAATTTCTATAAAAAAGCAGCTTAGTTTTAAAACTAAGCTGCTTTTTTTATTAAAACCCTTTTTCAAAAATAATAGAATCACTCTCGCTACATTGCTTACGCCATTCTTTTATTGGTTGGTATTCTGGATCATTGTAAAAATCATTTGCAGCTTGTTTATTTGGGAACTCAACGACAACAACTCTTCCCTCTGGCAAAGAGCCTTCTATTGGAAGAGGGTTTTCATCGACTCCAATAGTAATACCTCCATGTCTTTCAACAATAGGTACTGCTTTTTCAAGATATTCACGATTAAAAGTTTCTTGATCATTTACTCTTACAAATGCTAACATGTATGCTTTCATACTATTTATTTTATAGATTAATACTGAAGCAAAAGTATTTCAGTAAAAACCGATGTGCATTAATAAATATTAAGAAATAAGGCTATTTTAAAGCCCTTAATTTATCTCCTTTGGCTTTACTTAAGGCTTCGGGAGTAATTCCTAAATAAGAGGCAATCATTCTTTGCGGTACCCGTTGTGTTAATTCAGGATAGGTTTTTAGAAAATGCTCATAGCGATCTAAACCAGAATAACTCATCAACATAATTATTCTTCTTTGCAATACTAACATTCGCTTAGCCAGCGCAGAAACATTAGTTTGCATACGTGTAACATTCTTTTCGCTTACGTAGAGGATTGAATCTTCTATCGCCTCAATAAAAAAATCACAGGTATCATTTTCTAAAACAGCGTCTGCAATAATCCACTTTTCTGGTGCAAACATAAAAATATGTTCTTTTCCTTTTTCATCAATAGTATAGCTTCTAAGTAGGCCGGATTTAACTTCGTAAATATTACTGCTTGTATCTCCTTTACGTTGTAAAATATCTCCTTTTTTTGCATTGATGGTTTTCATTTAATAAAGATACTGATAGATTTATTGCTACAAAAATAATTGTAGAGGATTAAAAATTATCGTGTAACTTTTAAATATGTGTCAAACCATTTCACAAATTCAAGTCTGTCTGTATTCATGTTTTTCCATCCATGATCTGCACCTGATTTTATTTTAAGTGTTATTGGCACTCCAATGTTATCAAACTTTTTTTGTAATAATTGAGATTGTTGTAATGGGACTTTACGGTCACTATCTCCATGAATAATATAGGTAGGTGCATCGTCTAAAGTAACTAATTGAGCTGGAGAAACAGAAATTGACATTTTTCTTAATGTTATTGAGTCTTTTATTGGTGTGTAAATTGTACTTGCAGTGTCGTATGTTTGAAATTTTAATGCACCTAAAATATGGCTTTTTGCGAGTCCAGCAGGATATTGTAAATAATTTAGATATCCATTTGGACGTCCCCAATTTAAAAAATCTGTTGGAGGGTAAAACACAGCAACTGCTTGTACTTTAGAAGATACTCTTCTAACAGGATCTTTTGATTCTGAGCTTTTAAGGTCATTAGAAGTACTAACAAGTAATGATAAATGACCTCCAGAAGAACTTCCTGTAATTCCAATATTATCTGGGTCAATATCAAACTTTTTCGCATGGTATCTAATATGCTGAACGGCATGTTTAATATCTGTAGCTCCTTCAGCAATATCAAACCTCGGGTTAGAACGATGTAGTGTAAGAAAAACGGTATAACCGCTTTCTAGAAAGGGTTTTGACCTGGTAATTCCTTTTTCTATAAAAGAATACCTAGAATACCAACTACCGCTCATAACATTAACGATTCCTTTTCCATTTGATTTTTCTGGTTTTAAAATAACCATAGTTAAAGCCATGCCGTGTTTTCTGGCATAAATCACTTCTTCTTGTGTGAAAGTAGGTTTTTCTTGAGCATTGCTGTTAAATATTGAAAACGAAAATAAAAATAGAATGCAAAATGATTTTTTCATGGCTTTGAATTTAAGTTGATTCATTAATAGGCTGCATACTAAGTTAGTGATTTAAATTAAAGCCATTCAAAAACCTATATTTATTCTAATTCGTTTAGTTTTTTCTGTGAATCTTTATATCCTAATTCAATTGCTTTTTGGTAGCTTTTTATGGCATCTTTTTTTAGGTTACTTGCTAAATATCCATCTCCTAAAGAATCCCAAAGATTGCCATCTTTAGGGTATCGTTGCACATTCATTTTAAATAATTCTACAGCCCAATCCAAGTTTTTATTGGATCTCAAGAGGACGTTTCCAAGGGTGTTTAGAACACCGGCATGTGTGAAGTCTGAACTATATTTTTCTTTTAGAATGATTAAAAGTTCTTTAGATGTATCTATTGTTTGTTGTTTGGTGTAATTAAAAATAAAGGAAAATATATTGTTTTGTATTGGCTTTGGAACATGTTTTTTATCAAAAATTATCTTTGCTATTCTATACGCAATGAATTCTACTTTTGAACTGTTTGCATTTGTTGCATATGTGATATACACATCCTCTTTTGGATACCAAATTATGGAATGCGCATACGCACCATTTGAGCCATTATGAGATATTCTCTTTCCATGGTCTTTTGATTTTTTTATTCCCCAACCATACCCATAACCGCTAATATGGTCTGTAGTTAGTTTTTTGAATGATGCATTCGATAGGATTTTATTTGATTTTAACGCTTTGTACCATAATAGCATATCATTTTGAGTAGAGTTCATGCCTCCATTCGCTTTTAAATGCCAATTGATATCTCTATCTTTTTGATAACGGAAAATAGCTGATTGACGACCTATAACACCTCTATTATAACTATGAGAAATTTGTTTTACAGTCCATTTTGGCAATAAATACCCTGTTTGTAACATGCCTGCTGGTATAAAAAGATGTTCGTTTACAAATGCCTCATAAGATTGAGCAGAAACGATTTCTATAATTCTTCCTAAAATGCTATATCCAACATTTGAATAGGCATATTTTTCTCCAGGTTTAGATAATAGTTTGCTTGAAAAAAGTTGTTCAAAAAAGTCTTTTTCTGATATTTCTGTAAAGTCACGTCCTAAAGCATCTAAAAAACCAGCAGAGTGCGATAATAGTTGATGGACCGTTATCTTTTGTTTATCAATAGGGATGTTTTTAAAAAAGGTGCTAATAGGAGCTGTTAGTTTTAGCTTTCCTAATTCTACAAGTTTTAAAATGGCAGTTGCCGTAAATTGTTTTGTGTTAGAGCCAATATCAAAAATAGTATTCGGGTTGTTAAGACTGTTGGTTTTTTTATTGGCAATTCCATATCCTTTGTTGATGATGACTTTTCCATTTTTAAGAACAGCAATAGCACCAGAGAAACCATTTTTGGCCCCAGCTGTTAAGTAGGTGTCTATTTTTGAAAAAAGAGCTGTTGACACTGTTTTTTCTTGCGCATTTAATGTGACTATTTCAAATAGCATTATTGTAATTACCGAAACAGTACGTGTTATTTTATTCATGTTGATTTCTAATTTTGTTTTTAGACGGATAGAAATAAAGAGATGTTACAGAAATCAACAAAAGAGTTTGTTTTATTGCTTGCTGGTCAAAAGGATAAAAACGCTTCGTTATTTTTGAATAGAAAAGAATGATTACATTTGATCTGTCTTATATTGATAAAATTTAGCTGTATTTTGAATAAAGGAAGAAGAGAAGAAGTTACAAAACTTAAACATCTAAAGAGGTGCAAGAGACTTGGGTTAAAACGAGAAGAAAATTATAGTTACAAGGCACAAACTAGGCCCTGTAGCTGTTTCATATGTAGTCCGTTAAAGCACAAAAGAAATATAAAACATAAAGGAAGTAACAGACTCTTGTAATTCGACTGTTTCTGTATATAATACAAAGTTATAACGTATAAATATGAATCAGGTAAAAAGGATTTATTCTCTCTTCTCAAACGGAATTACAATCCCTTTTTCTACATAATTTTTTAGCCCTCTAAGTAACATTGCCCAACAAAAAGAGGATTGTTTAAACTCGGCATTGCAGTCTTGCCAGTTTTTATGCCAAAAGTGTAGTTGTACTTTGTTATAGCTAATTTCTTCTATGTCAAAACCAAAAGAAGTTGGATTCCAGTCTGCATTAGATTGAGTCATTTGAATATGAAATGCGGCATTGGGTTTATAGGTAATTACCTTGCCAAACCAATTATAAGTGTCTGTAAAATTAAGATTATATACTGCGTTTAATTTTTCTTCTCCAGAACATGCTAAGGGCCACCAATTAATTAGTTCGGCTGGTTTTGAAACTGACTTAAACAATTTTTCGGCCGAGGTATTTATCAGTAAATCGTGGTAAATGTGGTAGTTTTTTGCGTTCATGCATTAAAGCTACAAAAAAAAAGAGCAGCCGATTTGGTTGCTCTTTTTTTAGCTTATTTCTTTTTAGTTAGAAATGCCTTTGCTTTGATAATAAATTCGCCTTTTGTTTCCCCTTCATGTGCACCATGAGAAACATTGGGTAAAATCCAAAGGTCAGAATTTGGTACGTTTTTCTTTACACGTGCCACTTCTGTTAAGTCCATGCCTTCATCATCATCACCTATCATAATCAACACTTCTGGTTTGATAGATTGCAATTCTGCTGTGCTAACTTTTACGATATAATTGTTGAATTGCTCCATCAGTGCTTTGATTCTTTCATCTGTTTTATGATAGTCCTTTAACCAAGAAAAATTGCGGCTGTTTTCAAAGGTGAAAGCTTTTTTATATTCAGGAAAGTCATCAACAGACCAAGTTCCAACGGCTCCAATTGTAATCATAGATTCAATTAAGTTTGGATTTAGTAATGCTAATTGATATAAAACATCTCCGCCAAAACTAAAACCAATGGCTTTTATCCTATCGAGTTTTAAATATTCGGTAAGCGCATTTAGGTCTTTTGCAACAGATTTTATAGAAAGCGTTTCATTAAACGGATCCGATTTTCCGTGTCCAGTTAAATCGATTACATACACCTCGTATTGTTGATCAAAGTCTTTAACATACGGCAGCCAATGTTTAGACGAAAGGGTGTATCCATGTAATAAGAATAGCGGTTTCCCTTTTCCATATACTTCGTAATGGATTTTTTTTCCGTTGATAGAAACCAATTCTGATTTCTTAGGAGTTTGTGATACTAGCGTAGTTGACATTAGTGTAAATACAAATAGTACTAGTTTATTCTTCATCTTCTTCTTCGAAGCAATTAAATATCATTGAGCAACCATACTCCAAAGCTTCTTCGTATAATTCGATATGGTCTTCATCTACATCAGAGATGCTTTCTAGAGTAAAATATTCTTCTTCTATTTCAGTTGCTTTCCAACCTTCGCTTTTTATATAATACTTGGCAAGTCTGTATGCACCTTCTATATCTTTATAGTCAATGTACAAGCTTACATAAGCACCAATAACTTCGTCGTATTGTTCTGATTTTTTTGTTGGTTTTGCCAACGCGTTTATTAAAAACATAATTTTATTGTTTTAAGTGATTATTCTGCCAATTCGCCTCTGTGTGGAATTAAAGCATCTCTATACGTTTTCATATCTACTTCATCAACGGTAACAAAAGCGATGCTATGAAACTCGTTGATTTGTGAATGATTGATTTCGTAATAATGTAGGTTCTCTGCTGTAGAAAATTCTTTTAAATGAATGCAATGATGTTTTGCCGTTTCCAGTCCATCTTCACCTTTAAAATCCCAAATCAATTTCAACTTTCTATTCATACTGCAAAAATACCTATTTCAAATGAATGAAACAGGTATTTTATCAACCAAGTAAACAAAACCTAATTAGTTAGATTTCTGTTGTATCGTCCAATTATAATTAATCTTTCTTTTTAAGTATTTTTTGATGGGCTCTAAACCAATCGTTGCTCTTTTTTGATCTACGTATTGTGGATCTCGTATAGGGAATGGCTCTAGCTGTCTCTTGCTATTATATCGAAACTGCATTCCGTAGACTTGAAGCTTGTTGGTATTTACTAAAATGCGATCCTTAATTTTAGCAAACTCCATACAGCTGCCTTCTTTTTGCAAACACGCTTCTTTTATTTGTGGTAAATATTTCATCCTCATTTCTTCTCCTTCTAAATGATTGATGATAATAAGGGGGGCATCAGCAGCTAGTTTGCCAACCATTGAATATGTTGGCCAACCATGATTAGCAATTAACTGTTCGATTTTTGAGAAATTCCCTTTTCCTATTTCTTTTTTTTGTGCTACAATTGGATAGTGCCAATGTGGAATTCTTCCATACTTCATATAAAAGCGTTTTGCCATATCAAGGTGATAATCTAACGCTTGATCTTTCATTATTAATCTGAGCAGCTGTTTTGCATAAGTAGGTTTTTTTAGTTTTCCTTTTTTTGATTGAAATTTTTCAAACTGATTTTCTTCAATGGAATTCCATCTTTGATCATCTGTAAGCGTTAACAAATCATTGTCTGCCAAAGCCCACAAACGGGTGTCGTTTTTTAGTGCCATAGTTAAGTAATGAAAAGCACTATCTTTTTGATAGATCAAAGCATACGCACAGGCCAAGTTGTAAATATTATTGTCATCTGATGTGTTTTTAAGATAGTCAGATTTGTATGCTTTTATGGCTTTTACTAAGTCTCCTTCTTTTCTAAAGTTGTCTCCTCTGCTTTGCGATAAAACAGCAGTTGTTAGAGCGAAGAGTAAGATTTGAATTGTTATTTTCATGCCTAGTTATTCTTCTTTTTTTAATACATGTTTATTGCCTGCAAATGTTAATTCTAATGTGTTGTTTTTTATATTAAAATCAAACCGAATTCCCATGGCTTCATATATGAAATAATCTCTTTTTGTAGCGGTTAATTTAAAAGCTGGTTGACCTTGGGCTTGTGCAATAAGAATATTTCCTTTCTTGATAAAAGTTACTTTTGCAGGAAATGTTTTACCGCTATAAACTCCTAAATAGTTGTCTAAGTCTTTTGGTTTTAAAGTATAGTTGACTTTCTTTTTTAATGAAGGATCATTTTTAAAATACGTATCTAAAATTGAAATGACTAATGGCATCATAATCATTGTTAAGCCGTTGAAAGTGAATGACATTGTTATGTTTTTCTTTGGGATGTACAATGCGAAAGATTGAAAACCATCTATTCCTCCATCATGGCCGTAAATCTCCAGTCCTTTAAAGCTAAATTGCATAATCCCTAAGCCTTTCCCTTTTTTTATGCTCATTAATTTTTTTAATGAAGTAACAGAAGTTAGTTTTTGAGTGAATAATTTAGTGTAAAAAGTATTTAATTCTGATGCTGTTGATACAATTGCACCTGCTCCCATTGGTGCAGACATGTGAGTTTCTATGTCAATAAAATTCCATTTATTGTTTTCAAAGTAATAAGGAAGCGCTTCGTTATTATTTGAGATAATTGACTTTCCAAATTCGGTTCTTTGTAAACCTAATGGTTTTATAATTCGATCATTTAAAATTTTATCGAATGATTTTTTATCAATGTCTTCAGAAATATACGATAGAATTGCAAAATTTGTATTTGAATATTTTGATTTTTCTTTAGGTTCAAATACAGTTCCGTTTTTTATAAAACGATTGATCATTTGTTTGCGGGTTTGCGGTTTTGTAATCCAAGATCTAATGTTTTTATCTTGAGTAATATTAGCTAATCCACTTTGATGCCTTAGTAAATCTTCAATTGTTATTTTGGTTGCATTTGGAAGTGTCGGAAAATAATCTTTTAATAATGTATTTAAAGATAATTTACCTTCATCTACCTGTTGAAGTATTATCGTTGCCGTAAATGTTTTTGTGATAGAGCCAATTCTAAATTTAGTGTATTTATTGGGGCTTGTTTTCGTTTTAGCATTGATAAACCCTAAGTTTTTTTGATAGATTTCTTTCCCGTTTTCGAAAATTGAAACGGTTCCCATTGCCTTGTTCTCCAATTCGAATTTATTGAAGAGATTATCAAGACTTGTTTTGTTGTTTGTTTGTGCATTAGTGAAAATTGAGCACAGGCATACTACCACACAAAGTGTTTTTTTGATCATCGTTGTAAAATTTAAAGAAGAGTTTAGTTCGTTTCCTGGTCTTTATGAGTGCTAATTAATAAGATAATTCCTGCGCGGCTAACTAAGAAAATAAACATTCCAAAAGTTGGTGGTAGGATCCCCATTTTAAAACCAAATGATAAAATCCTTTGGTCAACACTTGTAGCTAGAGTAATTTTATCTAACGCTTCAATTAGTCCAATAGTAAACCCTAAGAAACCAAAAACGAGCGCAAAAAGGCTAACTGATTTTATAAGTTTTAAGTTTTTTTCTGTGTTGTTTTTTATTCCTCTTGCTATTAATACAATAGAAATAATTAATAAGATTATTAATGGAATCATAAAATGATATCCGCCATCTGAAAGTAAATGTGTCATAATACTTGTTTTTAAATTCTTAGCGAAACTATTTAAATTGATATGATGCTATAATTATTAACGACCAAAGTAAGGTTTTTGACCTGTTTTAACCAAATTAAAGCGTTTTGCCAAAAACAGAACTAAACCGGTACAAACCACATAAAAAACAGAAAATGGTCTATATTTATAAAATAATACAACTATTTTTATTTTTTTGTGCCAATGAATAGAGTAATAGTAAAAAGTTGCAAACAAGTTATTTTGCACCTGTTTTTTTGGGGGATTGTTTGGTTTTTTTTTAAAACCTTTTTTAGTGTTGGGACCTCAAATACTGAGTTTATATTTTGGTTTTCAATTATTCTAACGGTCATTTCAATCGTTGCTTCTTACGTATTTGTGTATGATTTATTACCAAACTATTTGTTGAAGAAAAAGTACAAAGAGTTTTTGTTATATACTTCCTATGCAGGTGTATTTATTACTTTTGGAGTGTTTATGACGATGACATTTGGTTTTGTTTTTTATTTTAATTTTGAGTTTAAAAACATGCCAGCTTTAACTAAAAGTTCTTCAGTTATTTTAGTTTGTGTTGTACTGATTATTGTTATTGCATCTGGATTAAGAATATTGAAGCATAATTTTTCTTCATTAGAAGAGAAGAAATCATTAGAAAATAAATTTCTACAAGCACAACTTGAGCTGAAAAATCAGGAGTTAAAATTCTTGAAAATGCAAATTCATCCACATTTTTTGTTTAATTCATTAAATACCATTTATGGGTTTGCATTAAAAAAGAAAGAGGAAGCACCAGAAATGATTTTAAAACTCTCTAATTTATTAGATTACATTTTATATCAAGTAGACAAGCCAACAGTAAATTTACAAGATGAAATTAATCATTTAGAGGATTACATTTCTTTAGAGGAAATGCGCTTTAACGATACGTTAAGTGTTGTTTTTTATAAACAAAATATCAATGAGCTTGTACAAGTAGCTCCAATGTTACTGATTCCTTTTTTAGAAAACAGTTTTAAGCATGGGAAAATAATTGATGGGAAAATGCATGTCGAGATGCATCTATTGATGGAAAATGATTTTTTATGTTTTACTATTGAAAATTCATCCATAACAAAGAGTGAGATTAAAACAGGAATCGGTATGGAAAACATCAAAAAACGTTTAGAAATGTTGTATCCCAATAGGCATAATTTAGACGTGTTTGAATCAGAAAATAAATTTAGAGTAGTGTTGAGAATTGAAATAGAAAATTTAAAAATAGAAAGTAATGGCTAAAGAAATAGCATGTGTTATTGTCGATGATGAACCTGTGGCAAGAGATGTTTTAATCTCTTTTATAGAGAAAGTTCCAAATTTAAAGTTGCTTAAAAGTTGTAAAAATGCACTAGAAGCTTTTGAATTAATGAATACTCAAAAGGTAGATTTGTATTTTTTGGATATCAATATGCCAGAAGTTTCTGGTTTGTCTTTAGCGAAAATGATAGGTAAAGATGCTAAGGTTATTTTCACCACAGCATATAGAGAATATGCCGTAGATGGGTTTAATTTAAAGGCGGTTGATTACCTGCTGAAACCCATTGCATTTGGGCGTTTTTTAGAGTCGGTAAACAAGTATTTTGAAACATTAAAAGTTGGTGAAGTTGCTTTAGATAAAGAAAAGACCCTAGAAGCCAAATTTTTCTTTGTCCGTTCTGAACGGAAAATGGTAAAAATAAATTTTCAAGATATTTTATATATAGAGAGTTTGAGTGATTATATTAAAATTCACCAAGTAAATAGAATAATTGTAACGAGAGAGACCATTACTAATGTTGAGGCTAAACTGCCGCAATCGCAGTTTTTACGGATTCATAGATCTTATATTGTGGCTATAAAAAGCATTGAATCTTATACCAATGAGTTTGTAGAAATTAAAAATAAGGCGGTGCCAATTAGTAGAACTTATAAAGAATCTATTTTGAAAAAAATGGAAAAAATTTAAAAAGAAATAAGGTATCTTTACGACAAATATTTTTAATTTGAATACAGCACAATTTATACCTTCTAAACTACTTTTTTCTACTTCAAAATCCTCTTATACCTGGCAAACACCTAGCAATATTGCTTTGGTAAAGTACTGGGGGAAAAGCGATCCGCAAATTCCTAAAAATGCCTCTATTAGTTTTACCCTTAATAATTGCCATACAGTAACTACCATTGATTTTAAAAAAAGTGAAACTTCAAAAGAAATCAATTTTGAGTTGTTCTTTGAAGGAAACATAAAAGAAGCATTTAAGCCGAAAACAGCACAGTTTTTTGAGCGAATAAAAGAGTATTGTCCGTATGTTTTTGAATATGATATGGTTATTAGCTCAGAGAATTCTTTTCCGCATAGTAGCGGGATCGCTTCTTCTGCAAGTGGATTGTCGGCAATAGCAATGTGTTTACTAAGTTTGGAAAAAGAGTTGAATCCTAGTTTAACCACAGAATACATTCATAAGAAAGCTTCTTTTTTAGCGAGATTGGGTTCTGGTAGTGCAAGTAGAAGTATAGAAGGGCCATTAGTGGTTTGGGGAGCGCATCCAGAAATTAATGGAAGCTCCGATTTGTTCGGTGTAAAGTTTCCTAATGAAGTTCACGCTGTTTTTGAAAATTACCAAGATGCTATTTTATTAGTGGATAAAGGTGAGAAGTTGGTTTCAAGTACAGTTGGTCATAATTTAATGCACAATCACCCATATGCCGAGCAACGATTTATTCAGGCTAACGATAATTTATCGAAAATATCTAAAGTAATACAAGAAGGCAATGTAGAAGCGTTTATCAATATTGTTGAAAGCGAAGCATTGACTTTACATGGAATGATGCTTACAAGTAATCCGTATTTTATTTTAATGAAGCCAAACACCTTAGAGATCATTAATAAAATTTGGGAATATAGAAAAGAAACAGGTAGTAAAATTTGTTTTACATTGGATGCTGGAGCAAACGTGCATGTATTGTATCCAGATAGTGAGAAAGAAAAGGTTAATTTATTTATAGAAAAAGAATTGTCTAGGTATTGTCAAAACGGACAATTTATTTTAGATAATATAGGATTTGGCGCTAAAATTTTGTAACTTAGAGAAACTAAAACTTTAAAATATGAAAACGTCAACTTTACTTATTGCCATAGTTGTTGGGTTTTTATCCGCTTCAGTATCGGCTCAAGATACTGTTTGGTTTGACTCAAATTGGAATCCCTCAACAAAAGAAAAAGCAACCTATTACAGACCGGTTCCTAAATCTCAAAACAATGGATTTTGGATAGTAGATTACTATATGGATGGGACCAAACAAATGGAAGGTTTCAGTTTAAATAACTCTGTGAATAAAGAAAAATTTGACGGTTTGGTTAAATATTATTTTGCTGATGGCGTAATTTATCAAGAAGTAAATTATGCAGCAGGGAAAATAGATGGAATACGAAAAATCTATTTTGAATCTGGAAAGTTAAAGAATGAACGAGAATATGAAGATGATAAAATGGAAGGTGAATTTTCTGAATATTATGAAACTGGAGAGGTCTCAGCTCGTGGCGATTATGAGAATAGCTTAAAAGAAGGTGTTTGGAAAACGTATTATAAGAATGGGAAAATAAAGGAAAGAGGGAAATACGAAAAGGGAGAGAAGATTGGTATTTGGAAAACTTTCTATAAAAATGTGTATAAGAAGTAATTAAATATTACTTTTGAGAAAAATATGCTATTTTTGTAACGTAAAAAGAAATTATGAAAGGACCTTTGTTTTATGCTAAAATTTTGCTTTTTGGCGAATATGGAATTATTAAAGATTCCAAAGGGTTGGCAATTCCTTTCAATGCCTATCGTGGAGCTTTAAAATCTGCAAACAACTTAGCTGGAGAAGCAGAAAAATCTAACAGAAATTTACGAAAATTTTATGACTATTTAGCTCAGCTAAACCAAGAAGGACTGTCTTTTAGGTTGGGTGAGTTAAAGAATGATTTAGAGAATGGAATGTATTTTGATTCTTCTATTCCTCAGGGATATGGAGTTGGTAGTTCGGGAGCGTTAGTCGCTTCTGTTTATGATAAATATGCAACAGATAAAATAACAGTTTTAGAAAATTTAACTAGAGATAAATTGTTGAGTCTGAAAGAAACTTTTAGTATTATGGAATCTTTTTTTCATGGTAAAAGCTCTGGTTTAGATCCTTTGAATAGTTATTTGAGCCTGCCAATTTTGATCAATTCAAAAACAAATATTGAACCTGCCGGAATTCCATCTCAAAAGGAAGGGAAAGGAGCGGTGTTCTTATTAGATTCTGAAATGATTGGAGAAACGCAGCCAATGGTAAACATCTTTATGAATAAGATGAAAAACGAAGGCTTCAGAAAAATGTTGGATGAAGAATTTGTTACTTACACAGATGCTTGTATTGAAGATTTCTTACGAGGTAATGTAAAGTCTCTTTTTGGGAATGTAAAACAATTATCTAAAATTGTTTTGAAAAATTTTAAACCAATGATTCCTGTAGCTTTTCATAAAGTTTGGGAACATGGAATAAATACTAATGATTATTACTTGAAACTTTGTGGTTCTGGAGGTGGTGGTTACATCTTAGGTTTTACCGAAGATTATGAAAAAGCAAAAGTAAAACTTCGAGATTACAAATTAGAATTGGTTTACAGATTTTAATAAACCAAGACTGGTAAAGTGAATAGTTCCAAGCCCTCTACAATTTTCTATAAACTATTAAGCTTACTTTCTGTAGTAAGAGGTTATAATGTTTTAGTATTAGTTCTCGCACAGTATTTGGCAGCTTTATTTATTTTCTCACCAAGTAAATCATTGCGAGTACTATTAGATTATAAGTTGTTCTTTATCGTTTTAGCATCTGTATTTGTTGTTTCAGCAGGGTATATTATAAATAACTTTTATGATGTGAAAGCAGATAGAATTAATAGACCAGTTAAAGCGCGTTTAGATCAGTTTGTAAGTCAAAAAACAAAGCTTCAAATCTATTTTTTGTGTAATTTTTTAGGATTTCTTTTCGGGTGGTTTATATCTTGGAGAGCGGCGCTTTTTTTTGGGATTTATATATTTGCTATTTGGCTGTACTCTCATAAATTAAAAAAACATCCTTTTATAGGGCTGGTATCTGCTTCGGTTTTAACAATTTCGCCATTTTTCGCCATTTTTGTCTACTATAAAAATTTTTCAAAAATAATTTTTGTCCATGCAACATTTTTGTTCTTTGTTTTGTTAGTAAGACAGTTAATTAAAGATTTGGGTAATTTAAGAGGTGCAGTTGCAAATAATTATACAACCTATCCCGTAAAATATGGAGAAAGAAAAACAAGGAAGTTAGGAATCTTCTTTATCTTTTTAACGTTCTTTCCTACATATATTTTGGTGAATTATCCATCCGTTGGCTACATGAAATATTATTTTTTAATATCAATTATTGTATTGGTTTTTATTGGGTATTTCTTGTGGAAGTCGAACTTGAAAAGGCACTATGTTGTATTGCATAATATTTTAAAACTGATGCTTTTAGCGGGGATTTTGAGTTTGCTTTTTATTGACCCTTCTATTCTGGTAGAAAGAGTGATTGATAAACTGAATTAAATCAAATATTTAACAGTATCTTTGCCGAAAATTTATAATAATGAGTGCAAGTAGAGACTCGTCGAGAGGACGACAAAGTGGAAGCAATAGTGGTTTCCAAGGAAAAAAGAAAAAAGAGTATAAAAAAATCAAAGCGACTCCAAAAGCTGACCCTGCCGATGGTATTCGTTTAAACAAATACATTTCAAATTCTGGAGTTTCTTCAAGAAGAGAAGCAGATAAATATATTGCTTCCGGAAATGTTACCATAAACGGAAAAGTAATTACAGAAATGGGCTTTAAAGTAATGCCTAGTGACGAAGTTCGTTTTGATGGTACTTCTATTTCTCCTGAAGAAAAGAAATACATCTTATTAAACAAGCCTAAGAATTACATTACTACCATGGATGATGAGAGAGGTAGAAAAACGGTAATGGATTTGATCGTAAATGCTTCGAAAGAACGCGTATATCCTGTTGGAAGATTGGATAGAAATACAACTGGTTTGTTGCTGTTTACAAACGATGGTGATTTGGCCAAGAAATTAACACACCCAAAACATAACATTCAGAAATTATACCATGCTTCTCTAGACAAAAAGTTTGGAGTAAGTGATTTACATAAAATAAGAGATGAAGTTGTAATTGAAGGGAGAAAAGTTTTTATTGATGAAGTTGATTATGTTGTTGGAGAATCAAAGACAGAAGTCGGAATTAAGATTCACTCTGGACGTAATAGAATTGTTCGAAAAATATTTGAACACTTTGGTTATAAAGTTGTAAAACTAGATCGTGTTCTTTTTGCAGGTTTGACTAAAAAGAACCTTCCTAGAGGACGTTATAGAGAGTTAACAGAACAAGAAGTAAATACACTTCATATGTTATAAACAAAAAAAAAGCCAGCTAATTAGCTGGCTTTTTTTTTGCTATTTTAAAATGGAATTAATAACGGCTGTTTTATCTTTCATTACTTTATTATTTACAGAAGAGTACCCCATAATTAACCCTTGCTCTTTTTCTTTGGTGATATAATAATTACTAAGTGGATATGCAACCACATTATGATTAAGAAGTTTTTTAAAAGCATCTAAATCTGAAGTGCCATTTTTTATTTTGCTGATTAAATGCAAACCCTCATGTGAATCTTTTATTTCTAAAGACTCTTTGGTGTAGTTTACAAATAGTGCTCTTCTTTCTTTAGCAGTTTCTATAACGCTACGTAAATGATGATTTAAATAATCCTTATCAATAAATCGACTCATAATTTCTTGCGTAGAAGAAGGAACAAACCTACTTGATTGCTCGTATATAGATTTGATAGGGTCTATTAAGTATTTTGGAACAATCATGTAGCCTAATCGTAAAGAAGGATGTAAGAGTTTATTAAACGTTCCTTGGTATATTACACGACTTTCCACATCGAGACTAAAAAGAGATGGTGTTGGGTCGTCCCAATTACTAAACTCATGGTCGTAATCATCTTCAATAATTAACGCATTTTTAGTAGAAGCCCATTGTAATAATTCCAAACGTCTTTCATAGCTCATTTTAACACCTAAAGGGTATTGGTTTGAAGGTGTTGAATAAATTAGCTTTGTTTTGTCTTGCTTAAGTGGCTTAATGTGCATTCCGTACCCATCTACATTGCAAGGAACAATGTTCGCTTTCAGACTTTTAAAAAGGTTATACGCTCTCGGAAATGTAGGGTTTTCCATGATTACAGTATCGTTTTTATCTAGAATAGTATTGCCTATTAAATAAAGAGAGTGTAATGAACCAGATACAATCATTATTTGGTTGTAATCACAATCAATGTTTCGGTACAATTTTAAATAATTTGAGATACTAAGTCGTAATGAATCTAATCCTTCAGACGGTGCATATGATAAATTTGTTGGGGTCGTTTCTCTCCAATAACTATTAGATAAATTTTTCCATTTTTTTACAGGAAATAAATCCAATGGAGGTAAGCCAGGTCTAAAAGCAACATTATTTTTAGAAAAGTTATCGGTAGATATGTACTTGTATTTTGAGAAGAGCTTTGCTTTTCTAGAAATCTTAGGGTACTTGTAGTTCTTTTTCTCTTTTTCATTAAAAGAAATAAAAGATACTTTAGGTGCAGAAACAAAATAGCCAGATCCTTGCTTTGATATTACAAACTTTTCTAGAACCAATAATTCATAAGATTTTACGACAGTGCTTCTTGCGATAGTAAGGTCTTTGGCTAAAACTCTGGAAGCGGGTAGTTTTGTGCCATCTGGAATTATTTTCTTGTTGATGGCATCTCTAAGTATCAAATATAAATTTTGATACAAGGAGTGCTCATTGCTCACTAATGAGAATTCAGAGTGTTTTACGATATTTTTTATGGTAGAAAACAAAATTGGTATGCGCTATTTTTGTTAATTGGTATGCGCAATATAACACATTGTTAACATATTTTTACATAAGGAATCAATTTAAATTCATTTATGTATACCCAATTGAATAAAAAAAGGATCGTACTTATATTGGTATTTGCGCTGTTAATAGTTAGTTGTACTAATTTAAAAACAGTAATTTTTAAAACGCCTGTAGACACAAAGACTAAGAAAATAGATTTTCAAGTTAAAAAAACGTATGTATTGAGTGATATGAAAATCTTTGCATCAAATCAATTTGATGGAGCTCATTTAAAAGGATTTGAAAAAGTAAATGACTCTACAGTAAAGGTAATTATTGCACCAGAGAACACCCCCATCAATAACAGTGCTTACTATTCTTTTAAAGCTTGGTCAAAAGAAAACAAAACAATTTATTTTCAATTTAGTTATCCAGAAGGGTATCAGCATAGATATCCGCCAAAATTAAAAATGGCAGGTTCAAACAATTGGACTGTGTTATCTGATGAGAATATTTTTAAGGACGGGGAAATAACTACAGCTAAGATTCATCTTAGTAAAAAACCATTATACATATCAGCTCAAGAAATTGTTTCGTCGACAGATACTTATAACTGGGTTGAATCTTTAATAAAAGGGAAAGAAGCCTATGTGCATTATAAAGAAGCGGGTACCTCTAGATTGGGTAAAAAAATACCTGTATTAGACATTTATATTGGTGATAAAAAACGCAAGCCAATTGTAGTCTTACTAACAAGACAGCACCCGCCAGAAGTGACAGGTTTTTTTGCATATCAAGAATTTTTAAAAACCATATTAAACGAGTCAAATTTATCGACCAACTTTTTGAAGAAGTATAGAGTATTGGCTTTTCCTATTTTAAATCCAGATGGCGTAGACTTAGGACATTGGAGACACAATGCTGGAGGTGTAGACACCAATAGAGATTGGTCTAAATACAATCAGCCAGAAATTAGACACGTAGTAAATTATATTACAAATGCACGTAAAAAAGACCATGGGAAAATAGTATTAGGGCTTGACTTTCATTCGACATATAACGATGTGTTTTATACGAATAAAATAAGAAAAGAAACGGCATTGCCAACTTTTATAAAAGAATGGTTTACAGCTTTAGAATCTAATATTCCGAATTATAAAGTGAATGAGAAAGCTGCAAATAGCACAAAACCAGTTTCTAAGGGGTGGTTTTTATACGGGCAAAAAGCAGTGGGGATTACCTATGAAATAGGAGATAAAACCCCAAGAGACAAAATAAAACTGGTAGGAAAAGTAACATCAGAAGAAATGATGAAGATTTTAATCAAGCAATAAATAATAACTCAAATTCAAATAGTATTAACTAAAACACAAGTAGAATGATTCGAAAATTATTTTTAAGCGTTTTTGTACTTCTTTTATCAAGTACATTAATGCAAGCACAAAAAACAGTAACAGGAACTGTTAGTGACAAAGATGGTCCTCTACCGGGTGCTTCGGTAATTGAAAAAGGGACAACGAACGGGGTAACTACAGATTTTGACGGTAAGTTTAGTATAAAAGTTACCGATGACAACGCAATACTTAAAATTACTTTTATTGGCTATACAGATAGAGAGATACCAGTAAAAGGACAATTAACATTGACAATTATTTTAATTGAAGATTCACAAACATTAGATGAAGTAGTTGTAAATGCCTTAGGTTTTTCTGTAGATAAGAAAACATTGGGGGCTACCTATTCTAAAGTAGACGCCAGTCAAGCAAAAAGGTCTGGAGAAACCGGTGTGATAAATTCTCTTTCTGGTAAAGCATCTGGAGTTAAGATAGCACGTGCAAACGGGGATCCAGGAGCTGGTTCTTCTATACAAATTAGGGGAGCAAATACGATCAGTGGTAATTCACAACCATTAATTGTTATTGACGGTATTGCTTTTAGTAATGAAAATGCGAATGGTATTGGAAATGCTGCAACTGGTGGTGTCTCTCAACAATCGCGTTTAAATGATTTAAATCAAGATGATATTGAATCAATGACCATATTAAAAGGAGCATCTGCCGCTGCCGTTTGGGGTTCTCAAGCAGCAAATGGAGTGATTGTGATTACGACCAAAAGAGGCCGTAATATGGATAAAGTAGATGTCTCGTATTCTGCAGTATTTTCTTTTGATGAAATAACAGACAAACACCCTTTACAAGCTAATTACGGACAAGGTTCGGGCGGTAATTGGAGTCAAAATAACTCAAGATCATGGGGTGATAAAATTTCAGAAAGAAGTGGAGGTACTGACGATTTTAATACTACAGGTCAGTATTTTGAAGCTCAAGATGGGACAAAATATTATCCAATAAACTCTGGAGGAAAAAATTCTAAAGAAACATTCTTAGATAAAAACTTTAATCAAGTATTTGGAACAGGACATTCTGTAAATCAGAATGTAAGTGTAAGTGGAGCAGGTGAAAAAGGAAATGTGTATTTAAGTTTCGGAAAATTAAGTAGTGAAGGAATTATTAAAAACAGTACCTATGATAAAATAAATGCCAGTTTAAAGGTTGGGTATAAATTTAACGACCAAATCTCAATTAAGGGGAAAGCAAATTATATCACTACAAAATCCAATAGAATTCAACAGAGTTCTAACGTAAATGGGTTGTACTTAGGGTTGTTACGAAACGCACCCGATGTGGATATTGAAGATTATATTGGGACTTACTATAACAGTTCAGGAACTCCAACGCCTTTGCGTCAACGTTCGTACAGAAACACCTATGGTTCAAAAACTAATTCGGCATATAACAATCCTTTATGGACCGTAAATGAATTAGAAAACTTAAACAATGTTGAGCGATATTTATTAAATTTAGAAACGACCTATAAACCAACAGATAAAATTACTGTTATCGCTAGAGGAGGAGTTGATAATTATGTTGATTTTAGAAGTTCTTTCTTTCCAATGTTTTCTTCGGGATCTGTACCTAGTAAAGGGTTTTATGCACTTGAAAACAGAGACTTAAAGAATTTAACTTTTGATTTAATTGGAAGAACGAATTTTGATATAAATGATGCTACAAATTTAGCAGTAACTTTAGGATATGGTCATAGTAATAAAAAGAGATATTCTATCTATTCTAGAGCTCAGAACTTTTTATTTAATACACGTATAAAAGATTTAAACACGCTTGCAACCGATGAAAATGTTAGATCTGTAAACTCAAAATCATTTTTTAAATCTGATCGATTTTATAGTGTTTTAGGGCTACAACATAAAAATGTATTTTTAAATGTAACTGGTGCTTATGAAACGTTTTCTAGTGCAAGTGAAGGTGTTTTTTACCCTGCAGCTGATGTGTCATGGAATTTTTCACAGCTAGAATCATTTGAAGACTCATTTGTTTCATATGGTAAGTTTAGAGCTTCATTCGGTCAAGTAGGTGTAGCACCTGGTAGACATCGATTTAATACTACTTTCGAGGCATTCACTTATAGTGATTATAGTGACCCTATTGATATTGTTAATTTTGGAGGAGGATTTAAACTAAATGATGATTTAGGAAATCCCAATGTAAAGCCTGAAATTAAAACTGAATTTGAAGTAGGGGCAGATTTTAAGTTCTTCAATGATAGATTGGGGTTAAACCTTACATATTATAGCAATGAAATTAAAGACGTTCTTTTAGATGTGTCTTTGTCTCCAAGTTCTGGGTTTAACAATCAATACAGAAATGCAGGTAAACTATCAAACTCAGGATTAGAAATTGATTTTGATTATAAAATTCTACAACATGAAGATTACAACATTTCTATGTTTGGAAACTTTAATAATAATAAAAGTAAAGTATTAGACCTTGCAGGAACAGAAGTAGTTGCTTTGGTAGGCGGATCCATTAGTTCGGTAGCAATTGTAGGTGAGCCTATGAGTGTATTATATGGAAGTAAAATTTTAAGAACAGCGGATGGATCTTATGATTTAGATGCAAATGGATTTTTGCAAAAGGATTCTCAGCAAGGTGTAATTGGTGATCCAAATGCAGATTGGAGAGGAGGATTAGGTATTAATGCGAATTACAAAAAGTTAAGGTTTAATATTTTGTTTGAAACATCTCAAGGAAATGATTATGCCGAACGTACACGTTTTATCTTAGGGAATTTCGGAACACATGCCGATGTAGGAAATACAGTTACACCAGCAGTTGATGTTAAAGATGTAAATGGAAATGTACATCCAGCAGGGACTCCTGTTCGTGGGAATATTAAAGATTTTGGAGCTGGCCCCGTATTGTTAAATCAGGCTTGGTACACAGGAAGAGGTGGGGGATTTGGTTCTTCGCCAATTAATGAATTAGCAGTACAAGATGCATCTTGGGTGCGATTAAGAGAGGTGTCTTTAGGGTATTCAATCAATTCAGATACATTTAAAAAAGCAACAAAATTATCATCAATTGATTTGACATTGACAGGTAGAAACCTAGCGCTATGGACAGATGTGGTTGGAGTAGATCCAGAAATTAATCAAAGTGGTGTAGCCAATGGATTTGGTATCGATTATTTTACCAATCCAACAACGAGCTCATTTGTGTTTTCTGTAAAAATTAATTATTAATACATAGAATTATGAAAAATATAAAATATATACTATTAGCATTCAGTATCGTTCTATCTGGATGTAGTTATGATGATTTAAATGAAAATCCAAACGAACCAACTCAAGTGCCAGAATTATTAGTGTTTACAGGTACTATGTTAGCAAACATATCTATAAATGCAAGTCATATTAATAGAATTGCAGGTATGTGGACTGGGCAATATAAAGGAGAACAAAACCTGTATGGAAACATACATACATATGGTATTTCTACAGAAGAATCGAATAGTTCTTGGGGATATTTATACAATGGAATTATGGCTCAAAATGATGTAATCCAAAAAGGATTGGCAACTGATTTGTTAATTGTAGGAATCACCAAGGTTATTGAAGCACATGCCGTTGGTACTGCTTCTTCTAACTGGGGGAATATTCCGTATTCAGAAGCCGTTACAGAAGGTATTGATGACCCTAAGTATGATACGCAAGCAGAGGTATTTGCTCAAATGCAAACACTTTTAGATGCAGCAATTGCAGATCTAAATAATGCATCTAGTTATTCTTTAAGTCAAGATATTTTCTTTAATGGAAATAAAATAAAATGGATAGAAACGGCATATACGTTAAAAGCAAGATATTATATGTTGGTTAAAGATTATGCTTCTGCATATACGGCTGCCCAAAGCGGAATCTCTTCAGCTTCAGCTTCAATGAAGTATAGTGCACCAGGAACAACTAGTGGAGCGCAAAACTTATTGTATGAAGTGCTTTCTGGTTCTAGGTCTGGAGATATAAGTGTTAATGGAACCTATTTATCAGGTTTGGTAGGAGCAACTTCTGCGTCAAGAAACAACGCTAAGACAGATGAAGATGCTAGAGGTAAGTATTACTATTTTGATGAAAATGGAGGGAACTCGTCAGGTGTTGCAGCTGCAACTGCTCCAATGCCATTAGTAACCTATGAAGAAAACTTATTAACCTTGGCAGAAGCTGCAGCTAGAACCACAACTTTTGCAACTGCACTTGGGCATTTAAATTCATTAAGAGGTTTTTTAGCCTCTGGAGGTAGCTTTACAAAAGTAAATAGTACTGATATTTTAAAATATGATGCCTATGTTACAGCAGACTTTGCAAATGGGGGAATAGAAAATATAGATGGAATTGACGATACAAGAGCACTAATTAGAGAGATTATTGAAGAACGTTATGTGAGTGGTTTTGGTACATTTATGCCATGGGATGATGCACGTAGGTTACGTAAGTCTGATGCTGATGTGTTAGTTCCGTTTCCTCTTAATACAGGTGCAGCAACTGCGCATCCAGAAAGATTTTTATTGTCTCAAAATGAGTTGAATTCCAATTCTAATGCTCCAGTCGGGGCAACAATTTTTGATAAAACAGAGATAAATCAATAAAGAATAATTATTTGTTTTCATAGAGGGGTGTATTTGTGAGAGTTTTACGCCCCTTTTTTTATTCATTAAAAATTAAATAAAATGATCACTGTTTTACAAATTGGGTTTGGTCCTTTAGGGATACAAATAGGAAAATATATTTCAGAGAAAAAAACAATCAAAACGACTGCAGTAGTTGATGTAAATCCAGATTTAAATGGGAGGTCTTTGAAGTCTTTGGATGCAATGTTTTCTGAGTATATTCAAATTTACGATTCAGTAAAAAATGCAATGGATGCTTTGGACGAAAAACCAGATGTTGCAATTATTACTACAGTTTCTAGTTTAGAAAAATTAATTCCACAGGTAAAAGAAGTGGCAGCGTTTGGAATCCCTGTAATTTCGACATGTGAAGAATTATCATACCCTTGGGCATTACAACCACAGCTAAGTAAAGAATTAGATGCTATTTGTAAAGAGAACCTTATTGCATGTTTAGGAACAGGAATCAACCCTGGATTTTTAATGGATTACTTACCTTCTGTTTTTAGCTCCGTGTGTAAAAACATTGAACATGTAACTGTAGAGCGAGTTCAAGATGCAACACCGAGAAGAATTCCTTTTCAGAAAAAAATTGGAGCTGGTCTAGATATAAAAGCATTTAAAGAAAAAGAAGCAACAGGTACATTACGTCATGTAGGTTTGCAAGAATCTGTGTATTTATTAGCAAACAGCATTGGTTTAGAGTTAGATTCGGTTTCTGAGAGTTTAAATCCAGTAATTGCCGATCAAGAAGTAGCATCTTCTGCAATAATAGTAAAAGAGGGTGATGCAAGAGGAGTTGAGCAAATTTCACATGGGTATGTAAAGGGAGAGTGTAAAATATCGATGCATTTTAAAGCCGCAATTGGAGAGCCACACTCATATGATAAAATTACCATTAAAGGAACTCCGAATTTTACATCTATAATTGAAGGAGGTTTGAATGGAGATATTACTACATGTGCCATTGTAATTAACAGTATTCATAGTATATTGAAAGCGCCAGCAGGATTACAAACTATGGCAGATATTGGTGTCCCTGGATATCTGAATTAGCTTTTAGATAAGTAAAAAAGATAATACAAAAATGAAACAACTAAAATGTGTCTTTTATTTTCTAAGCTTAACACTTCTTCTTCTTTCTTGTGAGAAAAAGAGTATGCTAGCTGATATTTTAATTCAGAATGGAACAGTTTATAATGGGATTGACACAATTTCAAGCAAGGTGTCTATCGCAATAAAAAATGATAAAATTATTTTTGTTGGAGATGATGAATTCGTGAATATTACTGCGAAAAGAACAATTGATGCCAACGGAATGATTGTTTCACCTGGGTTTATTGACCCCCATACACATGCCGATAGGGAACTGAAAAACCCAAATAAGTCTCACAACAAACCGTTTCTTTTTCAAGGAATAACTACCGTTGTTGTAGGGAATGATGGAGATAGTTATTATCCAACATCAGAATTTATCGACACCTATTCTAAAAACGGAATTGGAACCAATACTGTTTTACTAGTTGGTCATGGAACAGTTAGAAAACAAGTTCTAGGGAAAAGTGATAAAAAAGCAAGTCCAGATGAAATTTTAAAAATGCAGGCAATCGTTCAACAAGAAATGGATGCTGGTGCTTTTGGAATCTCTACAGGATTATTCTATGCACCTGGAAGTTATTCAAACACAGATGAAGTGATCGCTTTGGCAAAAGTTGTGGCTAAAAATAATGGAATTTATGATACCCATTTACGAGATGAAAGTTCGTACACAATTGGATTAATTCCAGCAATTGAAGAAGCAATTGAAATTGGGAGAAAAGCCAAATTACCAATACATATTTCGCACATAAAATGTTTAGGTGTTGATGTTTGGAATCAAAGTAAAGCTATTGTAGCGCTCATAGAAAATGCTCGAAAAGAAGGAATACATGTTTCAGCGAATCAATATCCATATGATGCTTCAGCTACGGGTTTAAAATCTGCAGTTGTACCGAGATGGGCAGAAAGTGGCGGTAAAGACTCACTATTTATTCGATATAAAAACAATAGTTTAAGGAGCACAATTTTAAAAGAAACGAAAAGAAATATAGCAAGAAGAGGCGGGCCAGATAAATTATTAATAGTGAAGTCTGAGGAATCAAAATTTGTAGGAAAAACCCTGTTAGAAATAGCAAGTTTGTTAAATGTTACTTCTGAAGCTGCTGTATATGTAATACTAAAGACAGGATATACTCGTGTTGCTTCTTTTAATATGAATTCGATGGATATTCATAGATTTATGCAACAAAAATGGGTAGTTACGGGTTCTGACGGAAACACGGGACACCCTAGAAAATATGGTGCTTTCCCACGTAAATATTACAAATATGTAGTGCAAGAGAGTGTCATTGATTTAGCAACTTTTATAAATGGAAGCACAGCAAGAACTGCTGAAATATTAAAGATTTCAAATAGAGGGAAACTTAAAGAAAATTATTTTGCAGACATCATCATATTCAATCCTGAAACTTTTAGAGATGTAGCCAATTATAAGGATTCTTTTCAATTGGCAGAAGGGTTAGAATATAGTATTATCAACGGGAAAATAGCTGTTGATAAAGGAACTTTTACCAAGCAACTTTACGGTAGGGTTTTAAAAAAATAAGCAAACGAACATATAAATAATATGAACTATAAATCTGTATAGTTTAGGGATTTTACATCCCAAAAGTAAGAATTATGAAAAAACAACATTTATTTATTTTAGCACTAACAATAATTTTTTTTGCCAGTTGTAAGAAGAATACAACTCAAAAAGAAACAGTAAAAAAGGAAAATATCATTGAAACAATCATCAATGATAAAGATAGTTTTTATCATGTAGATTTTAAATCATACCCAGATAACGATGTAAGCTTACCAATTGGAGTGTTTGATTCAGGAACAGGAGGATTAACCGTATTGAAAGCCATTGTTAATTATGATGAAAATGTAAATAAAACACATCTAAATGGAAAAGATGGAAAGTTAGATTTTAATAAGGAATCATTCATCTATTTAGGAGATCAAGCAAATATGCCATATGGGAACTATTCAAAAGAGAATAAAGTAGCTCTTTTAAAAGAGCATATCATTAAAGATGCACAATTTTTATTGAGTAATAAGTACTATTCTAATGCAAAAGACACCACGGTTAATATCGATAAAGAGCCCGTTAAAGTTTTGGTTATTGCTTGTAATACAGCCACAGCTTATGGTAAAGAATATATCGAGGAGTTTGTGAAGAAAGCGAATTCTAACATTAAAGTAATAGGCGTAATTGATGCTGGTGTTCGTGGAACTTTAGCGAGTATTAAAAAAGACGAAGATGCAATTATAGGGGTGTTAGCAACTGAAGGAACGGTGTCTTCAAAAGGATATTATAATACCATTGTTAAGTTCAAAGAGGAAATGGGGTACACAGGTGTTATTGAAGTGTTTTCTCAAGGAGGTGTTGGTATTGCAGAAGCCGTAGATGAAGACCCAAATTACTTTGATAAAAATTTAAAAGCGCCAAGGAAAGAATATAAAGGTCCTGGATTGTCTAGTAATGTGAAAATAGATAAAACGTTGTTTGATGTATATAATTTCGATTTTAAGAATAGTAAAATGTTATGTGATTCAGAAAAAGCAGATGACTGTTCTATGCTTCAAATTAACGACGCTAAAAATTATGTGAGATATCACTTGGTAACACTAATGGAGCAAATCAGAGTATCAAAAACAAAAAACAAATTGAAATCGATCATTTTAGGATGTACACATTATCCATATATGATCACTGAAATCAATTCGATTTTAAGAGAATTATACAATTACAAAGGAAAAAATAATACGTATCTATACCGTAAGTTTATGGCAAAAAACATTAAATTAATTGACCCAGCTGTAGATACAGCAAAAGAATTACATGCCTATTTAAAAACTGAAAAGTTATTTAATCCAAAAGGGAATATTAAAAATAGCGAGTTTTATATTAGTGTTGCTAATAAAGACAACGCTAATACTATTATTGATAAGGATGGGCGTTTTCCGTATGATTATAAATATGGAAGAACTGCAAATAAAATTCAAGAATATGTGAAAGTTGTTCCGTTTAGTAGAGCGAATATTTCTAATGATATTTTAACTCGATTTCAAAAACAGATACCGTACGTATATCAATTGATGCAGAATTTTAATCAAAAGAACAAGAAAACTAAAAGCTTGAAAGAAGCGAGTAAAATTTAACAGTGGAAATTCCTTAACTTTAATTTGCTAAAACTGATAAAAACAAAAAATATGACACTTAATAAGTTAGTTCTCCTTTTTCTCATGATACCTTTTTGTTTGTTTTCACAAACAGAAACAGGAAACCTCGAAGATTATATTGCAACTAAAATAACAAATGCTCCGGGTTCATCAGGCGATAATTATATAATTCCAACAAGTACTAATTTAACTTCTTGGAGTACTGTAATCGATGCAATTTTGGCAGACAATATTGCAGATGCAAGAACCAATGCAGCTTCTTTAAACTATCAAGTAACAGAGTTTATAGATACTTCTCTTTCGCCTAATCAGATGTTTTATGTGTTGGAAGAAAAAAGTAGTCAAACAAACTATTGGGGAACCTATGTGTTTAGTAAAACTCCAATTCGTAATAATTTAGTAATCCAAGCACCACATTCAAAATACGATACAAATACAGGTAAAGAAGCCGTGTATTGTTTTAAAAATTTGGTGGCAAAAGCACTGTTTATAAACGGAACGCATCGGTGTAATAGTAGTGATTCTTCTGATTGTTCAGGTACTACAAGTGCCTGTGGTACGTCGGCAGCATTTAGAGTATCAGATTTGGCACACAATACAGTTTCGGTTTTTCAAGCGACAACAGAAAGTGTATTTCATACAGTGGCAAATTCAGTCTTTATTCAGTTGCATGGATTTGGGAAGAAATCTACAGATCCCTATGTAATAATTAGCAATGGTACACGAGTTACGCCAACTACAGATTATGCTTCACAATTAAAAGATGCACTTTTTGCTGTAGATGCTAATTTGACTTTCAAATTAGCACATATTGATACTAATTGGACTCGTTTAATTGGATTTACAAATACACAAGGTCGATTGATAAACAATTCAGCAGATTATTGTAGTTCATCGGCAACTACTACGTCAGGTAGGTTTATACATGTAGAACAAGAGAAGTCGAAATTAAGAGCCGATACAAACGGATGGGCAAAAATGAAAACTGCTTTGTCAAATGTGTTTTCAAGTACATTAGATGTTAATACATACGACCTTGAAAAAGAAATAACTATCACACCAAACCCTACAACAGGATTGGTGAAAGTAACAGGAGGAAATATAAAATCGATTGAAGTTTTAAATCAATTAGGGCAATCTGTACAAAGTACAAACTACCCTAAAAATAATCGTTCTGTTTTAATTAATTTAAAAAATCAAGCTTTGGGTATCTATTTTATAAAAATTGAAACAACCAAAGGCACATTGAAGAAAAAAATCATAAAGAATTAACCTTATTTAGGATGATGAAACTTTATAGATCTTCTAATTTCATAACTATAAAATCTACCAATTTAGCCGCTAAATTTGCCGTGATGTCATCTCTGTCTAGGGTTGGGTTTAACTCTGCAATATCGCAGGATATTACTTTCTTACTATCAAATAGAAAATGCAGCATTTTAAAAACGAAATACGGTGTAAACCCTAATGGAGAAGGAGCACTTACTCCTGGTGCATACGCAGATGAAAATCCGTCCATATCTATCGTGATGTACAAATAGTCACAAGAGTCAATTATCGGTTGTAAGCGTGCTTGTAACGCAGTTAACTCTTCTTTAGAAGACTCACAATCATAATTCAGTGCAAAATGGATATTGTCATTTTTTGCAATGTCAAAAAGTTCTTTGGTATTTGATTGTCTTTGAATTCCAATGGCGAAATATTCTACATTGTCAAATTCGTTTAGAATTTGATTAAAAGGAGTTCCGGAATTTGATTTTTTATCAATCGGACGTAAATCAAAATGAGCATCAAAATTTATAATTCCAATTTTCTTATTAGAGCTGTTATTAATTGCATGGTGAATTCCTTTAAAATGACCGTAAGACATATCATGCCCTCCGCCAATAGCTATTGGAAAAATACTGTTAGAAATGAAAGCTTCAATGGTGTTTGAAAACGCGTTTTGACACCCTTCCATATCCTCATCTATACAAATGATATTTCCAAAATCGGCCACTTTTTTTGTGTCAAAATGAATGGGAAGTTTTGCTAAACGTTCTCTCAGGGCTGTTGGTCCTTGTTTGGCACCAACTCTTCCTAAATTTCTTCTAACACCTTCATCACAAACATATCCTATTAAAGCAATGTCAGTATTTTTTGTGCCAATATCCTTGGTGTCAAATAATTCTACTTCTTGGTACCAATATTGTTTTCCAATATCTGGGTTCGATTTTCGACCAGTCCAATATATTTTTTGTGCAGATTGATACTCCACATTTAACGATGTTAATTCCATTTTTAGTTGAACAATTTATACTGTCCTTTTAGTTTTATAGTGATTGTAATTTCTTTGTTGCTTAGATTTTTAAAATACCAACCGTGTTTTCCTTTAAAAGGAGCTGTAAAGGTACCTGCCATATTATTAGAATAGGCAACAGTATAACTTTCATAAAACACTTCTTTTGGAGGGTTTTTCTCTGCTACTTCTCCATGAAAATCTAAAAATACAATCTCTTTGTTTTGAGAATGCCATTCGTATTTTACACTTCCATACTTACGTATTTGAACTTTATATTCGATGCCTTTTTTTGCAGGAATGTTTAGGGTTATGCTGTCTTGAATTAGGTCGAATTGTTTTACTGGAACGGGATTGTTAGCTTCTAAAGGTTTTATAATGTTTGAAGGAGAACCTACATCTTTGAACTCTATTTTCTTAAAGTTTAATTGATTTGAATTCTCATTTGTGTATAATTTACTAAAGCCAAAAAATTTTCCGGTTCCTATAGGATCTTTACCATATTCAGCTGGTAAAACAGCAGTAACAAATACAAGCCCTCCAATAATAAAAGCGATAACAATTGATTTTAATAACTGCTTTTTGTTAACGACAAGTTGATTTTTTTTCTCCATAGATCTAGTTTAAGAAATATCCGGTTAATTGAAAAGCCAACAGTAAAAAACCTGCAGCCATTAATACTGTATTGGTGATTTTTGAGAATTTGATGAAACTGTTATGTCTTCTCCAAAAGTCAAAAAGGATGAGTACAAATCCTAAGGCTAAAAATTGTCCTATCTCAACGCCAAGATTAAACCCTAAAAGATTTACCAATAACCCATCTTTATCAAATTTAAATTCTTGTAGTTTGGTTGCCAACCCAAAACCATGAAACAATCCGAAAATTAAAACAGCGACTTTGGTATTTGGTTGTTTCCCAAAGATTTGTTTAAATCCACCAAGGTTGTCAAATCCTTTATAGATAATTGATGCAGCTATAATTGCATCAATTAAATAGGCGTTCATTTGTATGTCAGATAAAACTCCAAACAATAATGTAGCACTATGGCCTAAGGTGAAAAAACTGATATAAATTAGTATCTCTTTCTTTTTGTAAAGAAAAAATATAACTCCAATTAGAAAGAGTAAATGATCATAACCAGTGATCATGTGTTTGGCTCCAATATAAAGAAACGGGCCAAAAGCAATTCCTTTGTTTCCTAATAAAAACGCTTGCGTAGCATCATCAACTCCGTGGGCATAAATGCTAACAGAAAGAAAACATAATAAAGAAAATATAAAGAGTTTTTTATGATCCATTTTCATGATTCGACACCTTTCAAAAACACTTTTTCTATTTGATTCACACCAAAAGAATAAGGGATGAACCCATAAGAATTGATTGGTTTTGTTAGAATTAAATTCGCTTGTTTTCCTATTGTGATTGATCCAACTTCATGTTCTAAGCCCATAGCATATGCACCGTTGATTGTTGCAGCATTGATGGCCTCTTCTGGTGTCATTTTCATTTTGATACATGCCGTAGAAACCACAAAATTCATATTCCCAGAAGGCGTAGAGCCTGGGTTAAAATCGGTAGCCAATGCCAATGGTAACCCTGCATCAATCATTTTACGAGCAGGTGTATATGGAATGCTTAAAAAATATGAACAACTTGGCAATGCAACAGGCATCGTTGTAGTGTTTTGGAGCGCTTTGATATCTTCATCACGCATTTCTTCTAAATGATCTACAGACAACGCATTGTACTTCACTCCAGCTTGAACGCCACCAATTGCCGTAAATTGATTGACGTGAATCTTTGGTGTCAATCCATACTTTTTACCTGCTTCTAAGATGCGTTCAGTATCAGCAACTGTAAAATAGCCTGTTTCACAAAAGATGTCAATATATTCAGCCAAATTCTCTTGTGCTACTTTTGGTAAAACATCGTTGATTAGCATTTCTAGATAACCATCTTTGTTATTCTTGAACTCTTTTGGTACTGCATGTGCACCTAAAAAAGTAGCTTTAATTGGAATGGAGTAGTTTTCTTTTAATCGGTTGATAACGCGCAACATTTTTAACTCTGCAGCCACCGTTAAACCGTACCCTGATTTAATTTCTACTGCTCCAGTTCCTAACGATATTACTTCTTCTAATCGCGCTTTACTCTGTTGGTATAAATCTTCTTCAGAAGTTGCTTGCAATTTCTTCGCAGAGTTTAAAATTCCGCCACCATTATTGGCAATTTCTTCATACGACAAACCGTTGATCCTGTCAACAAATTCTCCCTCTCTGTTTCCAGCATATACAATATGTGTATGGGAGTCACACCAAGAAGGTAAAATCATTTTTCCTGTCGCATCAATTACCTTAGAGAAGTCGTTGTTTGGGCAATTATCCATAGGTCCAAAATCAGCAATTAAACCATTTTTAACCACTAAAAAAGCGTTTTTAATAGTTGGTAATTCGCTCATTTCATTCCCAGAAAGAAACGAAACTGCTTCCACTCGAACCTGAATCAATTCTTTAATATTTTTAAATAGTGTTGCCATTAGAATAAGTCGTTTAACAATTCGTCTTTTACTAGATTGGGTAAAGTTACTTTTAAAGTAGGAGATCTTTCCATTTCACGTTTGATTGCGAAAATTGCCTCGTCATTTCTAGCCCAACTTCTACGTGCTATTCCGTTGTTTACATCATAAAATAACATGCTTTTTAAACGAGCTTCTGCTTCTTTAGTTCCGTCTAATAACATTCCAAAACCACCGTTCATAACTTCTCCCCAACCAACGCCACCACCATTGTGGATAGAAACCCAAGTGGCACCTCTAAAACTATCACCAATTACATTATGAATGGCCATGTCTGCTGTAAATTTACTTCCGTCATAGATATTAGACGTTTCTCTATATGGAGAATCGGTTCCACTTACATCATGATGATCTCTTCCTAAAACAACTGGGCCAATTTTACCCGCTGCAATGGCATTGTTAAATGCTTCTGCAATTTTTGTGCGTCCTTCAGCATCCGCATATAAGATACGTGCTTGAGATCCTACCACCATTTTATTCTTTTTAGCATCTTTAATCCAAGTAATATTGTCTTGCATTTGCAATTGAATTTCTTCTGGAGAGTTTTCCATAATCTCTTGTAATACGGCTGCGGCAATATTATCTGTTGCATCTAAATCTTCTGGTTTACCTGATGCACAAACCCAACGGAAAGGACCAAAACCATAGTCGAAACACATAGGCCCAAGAATGTCTTGGACATAAGAAGCGTATCTAAAATCAATTTTATTGTCGGCCATTACATCCGCACCAGCTCTAGAAGCTTCTAGTAAAAAAGCATTTCCGTAATCAAAGAAATACGTTCCTTTTGCTGTATGATTGTTAATTGCGGCTGCATGTCTTCTTAATGTTTCCTGTACTTTATTCTTGAAAATTGCTGGTTCTTCTCTAATTAACCGATTTGATTCTTCGTAAGAAATATCAATTGGATAATAACCTCCAGTCCATGGAATATGCAATGATGTTTGATCAGACCCTACATGAATGTGGATGTTTTCTACATCAAAACGTTCCCAAATTTCTACGATATTTCCAATATAGGCAATAGAAACCACTTCGTTCGTTGCTTGTGCTTGCCTAACTCTAGATAGCAGCTCGTCCATATTGTCAATTAATACATCAACCCAACCTTGTTCGTGTCTTTTTGTAGCAGCTTTTGAATTTACCTCAGCAGCAATCGTAATACAACCGGCAATATTTCCTGCTTTTGGTTGCGCACCACTCATGCCTCCTAATCCTGCAGTTAAAAATATTTTTCCAGCTGGAGTTTCTCCTTTCGATAGTATTTTTCGAAAGGCATTCATAACCGTAATTGTTGTTCCATGAACAATACCTTGTGGCCCAATATACATAAATGAGCCTGCTGTCATTTGTCCGTATTGAGTTACGCCCAATGCGTTGAATTTCTCCCAATCATCCGGTTGAGAATAATTAGGTATCATCATTCCGTTGGATACAATTACTCTAGGTGCATTTTTTGAAGATGGAAATAACCCCATTGGATGTCCAGAATACAAATGTAATGTTTGCTCATCTGTCATTATTGATAAATAATGCATTACCAATAGGTATTGTGCCCAATTCTGAAAAACGGCTCCATTACCACCATAGGTAATTAATTCTTCTGGATGTTGAGCAACCGCAGGATCTAAGTTGTTTTGAATCATTAGCATCAAGGCTGCAGCTTGTGAGGTTTTAGCAGGGTATTCTGAAATAGATCTTGCATGTATTTTATAATCTGGTTTGAATCTATACATATAGATTCGACCAAATTCTTTTAATTCTTCGGCAAATTCAGAAGCCAATTCTTCGTGCCAATTTTCGGGAAAATAGCGCAGAGCATTTCTAATGGCTAATTGTTTTTCTTCAATAGATAAAATATCTTTTCTCTTTGGAGCTTTATTTGCATTCGCAGGATATGCTCTTTTTACTGGGATTTCAGTTGGAATTCCTTGTGCTATTTGTTCTTTGAAATTCATGTTGTTTCTATTTAACGATGAATGATTTGTTTTTTACCAATGCAATCATTGCGTAGATGTCGTCTTTTAAAATACGATCATCTTCTAATTTTGCTACTTTTTCTCTGATGATTTTGAAATTTTCTTCAACAATAGTAGAGAAGGTATTCGGTCTTCTAAATTCCATTGCTTGTGCGGCATACATCAATTCGATTGCTACTATTTTTTCAATATTTCCTAAAATTTGATTGAATTGTCTCCCTGAAATACTTCCCATAGATACATGATCTTCTTGTCCTAATGATGTTGGAATGCTATCTGCAGAAGGAGGGAAACACAGTGATTTGTTTTCTGTAACCAATGCGGCTGTGGTGTATTGTGGAATCATAAACCCTGAATTTAATCCGCCTGCTTCAGTTAATAATCTTGGCAATCCATATTTTCCTTCTAGTAATAAATAACAACGTCTGTCTGCAATATTTCCCAATTCAGAAGCGGCAATAGAACAATAGTCTAATGCCATTGCTAAGGGTTGTCCGTGAAAGTTCCCTCCAGAGATTGCCTCAGTTTCACTCAATACAATTGGGTTGTCTGTAACCGAATTCATTTCTATTTCTGCCAATTCTTTTAAATGGTAATAGGCATTTCTAGAAGCACCATGTACTTGTGGCATACAACGCATAGAATACGGATCTTGAACACGTTCACAGTCTAAATGGTTTTCTACATTCTGCGAGCCATCTAATAACATACGCATACGGGCTGCTACTTTTAAGTTTCCTTTAAAAGGTCTTATGTTGTGTAAAGCCTCTTTAAATGGAGAAGCACTTCCTTGGAAACCTTCTAAACTCATTGCTCCAGAAACATCAGCTAGATCTAGTAAATATTCCATTTTATGCAAGCCTTTGATGGCATGAGCTAATATAAATTGCGTTCCGTTTATTAAACCCAACCCTTCTTTTGCTTCTAAGGTTAATGGTGCTAAGTTGTGTTTAGCCAGTACTTCTTTTGCGTGAATGATTTTATCTCCAATCCAAAAATCACCTTCACCTAATAGTGGTAAAAACAAATGTGACAATGGTGCTAAATCACCAGAAGCACCCACAGATCCTTGCTCTGGAACAATAGGGAGTAAATCATTTTCAATGAAGTATAAAATGCGTTCTATCAGTTCTAAACGAACACCAGAAAAACCTTGACACAATGCATGTACTTTACAGATCATCATGATTTTAGAAAACTCTTTATCAATCGGGTTTCCTACACCAACGGCATGTGTAATTAGTAAGTTTTCTTGTAGTTTACTGGTTTCTTCTGGTGAAATTTGCACATCACACAAAGGTCCGAAACCTGTGTTTATCCCATATACAGCCTTGTCTCCACTGGCCATTTTTTCTACTTTGGCTCTACAGGTTTTTACTGTTTCAATGGTTTCAGTTGTTAATTCAGCCTGTAACTTTCCTTGCGCAATCGCAATTACTTTGTCTACCGTTAATTGATCTATTCCGTATTTAAATGTCATTTTCTTGATGTATCTGATGTTTGTAACAAAGTTATTGGTATTTTTGATGCCTAACAAGATTAAGTTTGTGAGTTATTGATGCCTATGAGTAATCAAATAGAGTTTCGTCATATTAAATATTTTTTAGCGGTTGCTGAAGATTTACATTTTAGAAAAGCTGCAGAACGCTTATTTATTTCGCAGCCAGGACTGAGTAGGCAAATCAAACACATGGAAAACGATTTAGGAATTCTATTATTTGAACGGCACAATCGAAAAGTAGCATTGACAAAATCAGGGAAATATCTACAGAAAGAATTGACCAAGAATTTAAAGAGTCTAGAGCAAATATTTAGCCATGCGAAATTACTAAATGATGGAGTAGGTGGTGATTTAAAGTTTGGTTATGTGGGGTCTGCAATGCAAAAAATTATACCAAATTTATTAGTGAAATTTAGAGAAGAACATCCAGATGTTGTTTTTAGTTTGAAAGAGATGGATAATGAAAAGCAGATTGAAGGTTTACTAGGGCATGATATAGACATGGGTTTTGTTCGGTTGGAGCGAGTGCCAAGAGGGTTAGAATTTACGCCAATCTTAAAAGAAAATTTTTGTTTGGTGTTGCCAATGAACCATCCAATCAATTCTACTAATTTTAATAGTCTTTCTCAACTAAAAGATGAGTCATTTATTTTGTTTGACCCTAAGTATAGTGCCAGTTATTATGAAAAAGTAATGCAAATTTTTGACGATAGTGGTTTTTCACCAATCGTTTCACACAATACAATTCATGCCAGTTCTATTTATAAATTGGTGGAAAATAATTTTGGAATTTCTATAGTTCCAAAATCACTACAGTTCGAAAATCATGCCGGAATTCAATTTATTGAACTGAAAGATATTCCTCAAAAAACAGTCTTATCTGTGGTTTGGAATAAAGAAAATAGAAACCCTATTTTGAATACAATTATTAAATTGATCGAACGATAGTTCCATATAGGGTGTGGATGCTCTCGTTATCTCAAAATAGGGACGCATTCTATTATCTCTTTATAAACCTTTTTGTGGTGCTCATTTCTGTATTTTTTATGTTAACAACATAAATACCTTTGTCCAATTGTTGAATGTCGAAAGCATGATTTTTCGTGAAATTTCCAACGAATTTTTTCACAAGTTTTCCTGTCACATCAAATATTTGAACCTTTTGTACTTCTGTATTGATAAAGAAAGTATCCGAGCTAGGGTTTGGGAATAACTTCATAAAATTAACGTCTAAAACAAGGTCTTCAGTAGCTAAAACAGCCGGTTTGTTTCCGTATACTTTAAATTCACCTGGAGCTAAAGAAATTAAAGCAGTGGTGCTTGAAACAGTAATCGTCGAATTGTCATCTAATAAATTATACCAAGTTCCCGTTTGCTGAAAATTAGGCGTGATACTCTGTGTGATGACTCCAAAGTTACCAATAATAACAACAGATTGGATGTCGGTTGCTGTTGGATCTGTTAGGTGAATCTTTTTTATACCGTTGTTAGAACTGCCAACATCTAATGTGAAATCTGAGGTTTTAAAAATGTCATATGTAAGTTTTAATTGAATCAACTTAGACCAAGTATTGTATAGTTCTTTTCTGTTAGGGTCATCAAAATAATTCCATAAAACAGGTTTGTTTCCAGTTCTTCCTTGGTGATCTATATCAATGTCGTATCCTAATTCTCCAAATTGCCAAATCATTTTTGGACCCGGAATAGTGAAATAAAATGCGCCTGCTATTTTTTGTCTGGCTAAAGCTGTTGTTAAGGTTTTTACATTGTAGCCCCCATTAGAATTCCCGAATTGTATGTTTTTATACATCAATCGTTGTTCATCATGACTTTCCATATAGCTAACATTTGCAGGTACTGACCAACCTCTATTTTTATAAGAAATCCAAGAGAAATCAGAATCTGAACTAAAGCCCATTGTATTTTGATTGTATTGATGGTTATGATTCCCCCAAAGTAAAATTCCTTTTCCTTCTCCTAAACGGTATTCTGACCATTCTTTCTCTTCTATATTTCCTCCTAAATGTTCAAATATGACATAGAAATTTGGGTCTTTTTCCCATTGATAGTCTGCGTATTCTTTTAAAACAGCAACTCTATCTGCTTGGTAATTTCCTGTACAACTTTCGTCAGAAGAAGAACAGTTCTGTGTAAACCCTTTGGTTAAATCCCATCGAAATCCATCTATTTTATATTCGTCAATCCAATATTGAGAAACTCTTTTCACATAGTCTTTAACTGCCTGTTTGCTATGGTTAAAGTCGTTAAATACGCTGTAAGAATGTGTAGCTGTTTGATTAAAATATGGACTGTCTGCGCTTGGCTGTCCGCCATAACCACCGTTGTCTGTATTCCACATTCTATAATATGGGTTTTGACCACTTGCGTGGTTAAAAGCGACATCAATGATGACTGCGATTCCTCTGGCATGACATTCGTCAATTAACTGTTTGAAAGAAGTCGTATTTCCGTAGTATTTGTCTAATGCCATATGAAAAGAAGGATTGTATCCCCAAGATTCATTTCCATCAAACTCCATAACAGGCATAAATTCTATGGCATTAATACCTAGATTTTGTAAATAGTCTAATCTTGCTTTTACAGCATCATAACTATGTAAATTGTCAAAATCTCGTATGAGTAATTCGTAAATTACTAAATCTGTTTTCTCAGGTTTCTGAAAATTTGTTGTTTGCCAAGTATAAGGAGTGTCACCAGTTCTTAATAAAGTTACCGCATGGCTTGTTTTGCCGGTTGGGTATTGTGGTAAATCAGGGTAGGTGATGTTGTTGATATATTGATCATTACTTTCTGATAACACAATAGTAGAATAGGGATCTGCAATGCTCATATTTCCATCTACTACATATTGATACATATGATTTGTTTGTGGAGTTAAACCAGTAAGTTCTATCCAGAATCGATCTTTTCCTGTGTCTTTTTTTAATAAATAGGTATTGTTTACTTGCCAATTGTTAAAATCGCCAATTAAATGAACGGTGTTTTTAGTTGGAGCATAGAGAACCAACGTTGCTTTTGTTGCATCATTGGCATCTAAATTAATTCCATCTTTCATATTTGCTGGTACTGATTGTTCAGTGATAGAAACAATCGCGTGAAAAGTCTTTGTAATAACATCACTTCCTTTAGTTACCTGCAAAATGTAATCGATATTTTCATTTACAGTATGTGAAAAATTGTATGAAGTAGTGTTGTTTGATGTGTTTATAGTTGTACCATTTGCTTTTAATACAAAATCTGCTGCTTGTGAAGAGGTGGCAGTAATAGATAAGTTTTGCCCTGAGGTTAAGGTCGTAATATCTTGAATTGGAGCAGTTAATTCTACTTGGAAAAGCCCCACATTAAAAAAGAAATCAGTGTTTCCGTTGTCTTTGAATTCTTGAGATCCATTTTCATTTCTAAATACGAGTCCCATTTTTGTGATCGTACTTGCTTGTGCCGAGGTTAAATTGTAATATGTTTCTGGTGTAAGGGTGATACTCCAAGTTCCATCATTATTGTTTGTCATTTCACCTACGCCATCATCAGTACCCCAATTTCCAACTGTATAGGTCCATGGATTTGTATTTGGTCCCACACCAGAATGCATATACACTTTGGTTGGATTCGAGAATCCATTAGAATCTGAAGCTGTACTGTTGGCATCTATGGTGATAGTAATGGATTGATCTACATCGAAAGGATTTGGTGTAATTGTTACTTGACCATAATTTAGAGAGGTTATTAATATAAAAAATAAAGTAATTTTTTTCATGGAATATTGCGTTAAAAAAACAAAGGCTACATAATGTTGTTATGCAGCCTTTGAGAGTTTTCAAATAATTACAGTACTGTGACTGTTCCTTTGTTAAAATCTACCGTAATGGTGTAGGTGCCATTTCCGGGTGATTTCACATTGTTTTCATCATCTCTTACTAGCATTCCTGCATGTGCCTTACTTTCTCCCCAGTCATTGTCCCAAGAGGCCAATGCTGTTAAGAATTTAAACTCATCTGAATCAGAGAGTGCAATTGACAATTCAAATAAGCCTTCCGATAATTTTGTGAAAGCTGGAGCAGTGGTATTATTCCAAGAGTTTGGACTTCCAACCAAGAATAGGCTTGTTGGTAATTCTTTTAGGTTAAAGGTTAATGTTGTAAAATCGACAGTAACAACATAAGTACCCGCATCGGCTACTGTAATATTAGACTCTCCGTCATTAATAATTGAACCTGGATTTGCAGCGTCTTCTCCTGTATCTCCATCCCAAGATCCAGAGTTAGGTAAAAATTTAAATTCTGCACCTGCATCAAATGTCATTACTTTAGTGAAAACACCATTCCCAGAAGTATAAAGTTCTTGAGAAGCGTCAGCATTGTTCCAAGAGTTATGTGAACCAACAGCAAATAAGGTTGTGACATTGGTTAACGTGTACGATAAGGTATTGTAATCAATAGTAACTAAATAACTACCAGCATCGGGGATTTTTATATTTTGCTCGTCATCTTGAACAATTTTACCAGGGTTTGTTTTGTCTTCTCCCCAGTCACCATCCCAAGAACCTGAAGTTGGTAATAGTTTAAATTCCGAATTGGCTCCAAAAACTTGAACTTTAGTAAAGACACCATTCCCATCATGATTAAATTGCTGAGAAGCATCTGCATTGTTCCAGTTATTGTGAGAGCCTACCATAAATAAATTATCAGGTACATCGATTCCAAACGCTGTTACAGAGATAGAAATAACTTCAGATATTCTTTCAAGTACATCCCCAGCAGTATTTGTCATCGTTGCTTTCACTCTAAGGTCAACATTTTTTGTAACGTCTGGAACTAAGTTAGCTGATAATACAGCATTGTTAAATTCTTTATGCGTCACACCTAAATTATCAACATTTGTGCTGTTTTTTATGGCAATTGGAGCCGCAAAGCTCGTTCCTTCTTCTGCAATTTCAATACTATAGCTTACAGCTACACCTAATGTAGATTCTAATACCCCATCTGTCCAATTAACGGTCATTGCAGTATCGTCTTGTGCGGTAACAAGTAGCGTATAGCTATCGCCCCCAATAGGATCTGTAATCACTGGCGGGTTGGTTGGGTATGCAGTTACTAACAATAGAATTGGATTTGATGTGTATGATCCAGATCTAACTCTTAAGTAGATGGCGATGTCTTTAAAAGTGTCTACACCTGCATTTTTGATGGCTGTATTAAACTCGCTAACAGTCATTGAAAATGAACTCGTAGCTATGGTTCCTACGGCAACTGGTGTTGTGAATTCTAAATCAGTAGACATTTCTACGTCATAATTTGTCCCTCCAGATAAGTTGTCCTTCCAAACAATGGTAAAAGCAGGATTGTCTGCCAATCCATAGTTTAAAAAGACATTACTAATTCCTGGAGCTTCTAAAGTAAACTCAGGTTCTGGACTAATGATTGTTAAGTTGTCTTCTTGTTCGCAAGCGCTTATAACGAGTAAAATCAATAAGAAACTTAATTTGTTTATATATGTTTTCATTGTATCTTTTTATTAAATTATAGATTAAGAGGAATTAAGATGTAACTCCCGGTTAAATCATTATACCAAACATCATAATCATCCTCAACAACCACAGGGATATTCCCTCCATTCTCTGTTGCTTTTCCAGAAAAAGATGTAGTACTTGCCCAAACAGCGCTTGTATTTGTAATAAATTGCAAATCTCCAGGTACTAAATGAATGCCTCTAGCATACCAGATATGACCATCATGGGCCAATTGATTAATTGCTGTAGGCGTTGCTCCACTTGGTGTTGCAGATCCTTGTACCGACATGCTCGTAAAATCTGTTGCAGCACTTGCGTCATAAGATGTATAACTAAATGTATTTGCTCCAAAATCCATTTCAAAAGTATAGAAGCCAGCACCATTAGGTATAGCAAAAGTTCCAGGGTCTGATCCTGTTCCATCATTTACGACCAATGATGTTCCGTCGTTAGTTCCCCATTGTGGTTGCCATTGTCCCAGTATTTCTAGAACCTTTACATGTCCATCCGCAAAATAACCCGTATAGGTGTATTTTTTACTATTGTCTGCATCTCTAAATAAAGCAGGATTTGTATTGTCTGGATTCCAACCTGGAGCAGTTGCATCCCCTACTAAATAATAGTCCTTAAAAGGATAGTTGAAATATGGGTTTACATCAAATTGAATCACATTAGAAATGCTTTCATTGCTTACTTGTGTACCTATTGAAGCAATAATTCTTGCGTACATCGCATTCCATTTAAAAGGAGGTAATCCAACGTTTCCTGCCGAGGTGTTTAACTCATTAACAGAAAAAGTAATGGAATTTTTACCATTGATGTTTGATGCAACTATAGGTGTTGTAAAATCTACATCGCTAGAAAATTGAATTGTATAATTGACAGATGCTTGCTGTCCGTAATTGGCATCTTGCCAATTTAAAGTCATAATCGGGTTAGATGTATTTACAGCATCTAGCTCAATCTGTGTTATTAATAGCTCTGATAGTACCGGTGCTGTTGGAGAACTTATCTCAAACAAATCTGCATTGTCATCACAGGAATTAAAAAGAAATAGTCCAAAAGCCAAAGCTATAAGTACTGATATTTTTTGTATGTTTTTCATCTTTTATATTTTAAAGGATTAATACCCTGTGTTTTGAGTTAAGTTTGGGTTCGAACTTAAGCTAGAAGAAGGTATAGGGTATACATCGAAATGACTTGGTAAAGAAATTCCATTACTACCATTTCCTTTCCATGTCCAGTTGTAATTACCTCCAGTAAATTTGTTGAATCTAATTAAATCTTGACGTCTATGGGCTTCCCAATATAGCTCTCTAGATCTTTCATCTAAAATAAAATCTAAGCTTAAGTCAGCAGTAGAAATTGTGTTGGTGTTGTTCGATCTAGTCCTGATATCTGTTAAATACCCTGCAGCAATTGTTGCTGTTCCACCACCTCCTCTTAGGTGTGCTTCAGCATACATTAAGTATACATCAGCTAATCTAAACAATGGGAAATCTGTATCTACAAAAGTTTCGTTAGATCCAAAACCACCTGTTGAGGTCGCATTCGACCATTTTGTTGTGATATATCCCGCATCTCTATCAGAAATATCTGTAATCTCTATATTTCTTGTTCCTGAAATAATCGTATTTCTTGTGTCTGAAGAGAAGGTAGCTCCGTCAAATAATTGCACAAATTGCTTTCTTAAACGCAAAGCGCCTCCCCAGCCACCAGCACCAACTCCTAAAGCGGCACCATTGGCCTCTATACTACCAACTTCTCCATTAATCATAACTGTTGTTGGTCCGTAATTATGTGTGTAAATTCCATCAGAAATTAAAGGGAAAATAATTTCATTGACTGCAGAATTAGTGTTGTTATCTGCCATGAAATTATGCCCATAATCAGTGGCTAAAGAAAATCCTCCTCCAATAATTTTTTCTGTATAGCTTAAGCAATCTGCATAATGATCTGTATTAATATATACTTCCGCATTTAAATAAATTTTTGCTAAAATCATCCATGCAACAGCTTTATCTGCTCTACCATGTTCATTTTGCATCGGGTCTTTTAAATTTGCATCGATATCTTTTAATTCAGCCACAATGAAAGCAAATAACTGTGCCCTGTCATATTGTATTGGGTACGAGTTTAATGCCGTATCTTCTGTAATAAAAGCTGCTTTTCCAAAAATGTCCATCATGTAATAGTAAGAGAGTGCTCTTAATAAACGCGCTTCTGCTCTATAAGTTACGATATCTGCACGGGTGGTTGTAGAAACGTTTCTTGCGTCCAATTTGGCATCGGTAGTTTCTCTTAAGAAATTGTTGGCATAGGAAATTGTATTATGCGTTCTACCAAACATTCCAGTTAACAATGGATTTTGAGCAGTCCAAATATTTCGTTGAATTTCTCGTGTTCCTGGATCGTTTTCATAAGACCAAATCATTTGGTCAGCAGACAATGTTTGTAAGTATAATAATACTCTACCAAATTGACTGGTACCGGCATCTAATCCTTGAATAGTAGAACTTCCAGGTCCATCAATTCCAGTTAAAGATAAGTTTGCATATACACCTCCTAATAATTCCTTGTAGGCTGACTCGTTTTTGAATAAATCTTCACCTAATAATGTTTGATCATCATTCGGTGTGATATTTAAATCATCAGTACAAGAAGAAAGTGATACTATCATTACCAATGCTAGTGTACAAATTTTTGTTATTTTATAAGTTGTTTTCATCATCATTTTAGATTAGAATTTAATATTAGCACCTACTAAAAAGGTTCTTGATCTTGGATAAATTAAATTATCGATACCATTAAACACTTCTGGGTCTAAACCAGAATAGTTGGTTAGTGTGAATACATTCTGTATTCCAGCCCAAAGACGAATGCTGTTGGTAGTAAATGCTTTGACAGGTCTGTTAAATGTGTACCCTAATGTGATGTTGTCCATTTTTAAAAACGATGCATTCTCTATATAAATATCAGACAAAATTACATCTGAGGTTACTTTAAAATTGGTGTCTAATACAGTAGTAGGAATGTTTCCTAAGACAGCATTGTCTTGTAATAAAGACAATTGGGCTGAAGAAGAGTTTACATTGTTATAGTTGTAGTTTCCGATACTTGCTCTTAAATTAAATGCCAAGTCAAAGTTTTTGTACGTAAAACTAGATTGCATTCCTAAAGTAACATCTGCTCCAGGGTTTTCTTTTAAGTAGCGATCATCTCCATTTATTATTCCGTCTCCTGTTCTATCAAGGTATGCTCCTTCAATAGGGTTGCCTGCGGTATCGTAAAGTTGTTTGTATACATAGAACGAGTTTGGAGCAAAACCTTCTCTGAAAAGTTGCACAGTGTTCCCCGTTCCACCTGCAATTCCTCCAGTTGTAACATCTTGTCCTAAGGCTAATTTTTTAATTTCACGATCTAAATATGTGGCGTTAAAGTTAACATTCCAGTTTATGTCTTCGCTTTTAATAAGGTCCGTGTTTAAAGAAAATTCTAATCCCCTAACCTGTAATTCCCCAATATTTTGAACAATGCTATTGGTAAAATTAGAACCATCTGCTACTGGAGCATCAAATAATAAATCGGTAGAGTTTTTTTGAAAAGCACCAATTGTTCCAGTTACTTTATTGTTAAACAACCCGTAGTCGATACCAAATTCTAGTGTTGCTGTTTCTTCCCATTTAATGTCTGGATTGATTGCTTGAGGAAGGGTTGATTGGATTGGGTTTCCTCCAAAAATATATCGAGAGTTTGTATTTCCAAATCTATAAGTACTCAAGTAAATCTCGGTGTTACCAATATCTTGTTGTCCTGTAATACCATAACTGGCTCTTAATTTTAGTTCAGAGATGATTTTAGAATCTTTTAAAAAATCCTCATCACTCAATCTCCAGGCCAACGCCGCAGCAGGGAAATTCCCCCACCTGTTTTCTTCACTAAAACGAGAGGTTCCATCTCTTCTGTAAGAAAGTGTTAATAAGTATTTTTCTAGAAATGTAAAGTTCGCTCTACCGAAGTATCCTATTAATACAACATCTGTTGCAGCATAGGCATCAGAAATCCCATTAGGATCTCTTAAATTACGTCCATTAAATCCAGAATTTGTGAATTTTTGATAAGAATACCCAGCAGTAATATCGGTTTTGATATTTTTAAATGTGTTGCTGTAATTTAAATACCCATCTAACAATTTATTTCCTCTATTTTGAAATCCACGAGATTGATTTCCATTTACAGCTGTATTCCAGCTTCTTGGTCCGTTTGAGGCGCTTATGTTGTTATAGGTTCCTTCAGTGGTATCGAATCCTACATTAAGTACCGCTTTCAATGCTGGTAAGAAATGAAACTTGTAATCAAAATTTAAGTTTCCATAATGTCTAAATACTTTTCCTGTATTGTTAGATTGTAATATAGAGGCTACAGGGTTTGTAGTACCATTAGATAGTACAAAACCATCAGCTGTATTTGTATAATGTTGGTAATAACCACCATAAGGACCAGAAGCTCTTACAGGTTGAGTTGGATCATAACGCAATGCAGCTCCAATTCCTCCGGCGGCAAATCTACTGTCTTCAAAAGCTCTATTATAGTTTAAGCTAATTTTTAAATGGTCCTTAAATAAAGAAGGATTCATTGCATAAGATACGTTCGCTCTATCAAATTGAGAGGTTAAAATAGCTCCTTGTTGAAATGAAAACCCTAAAGATAAACGTGTAGGTATTGCATCAAAAAGAGATCCTCTAACGGTTAAGCTATGTTGTGAAGAGGCTGTTGATTGCAGTACTTCATCTTGCCAGTTGGTATTGGCTGTGCCTAATAAGTTGGTGTCTAAGGTTGTTCCAGAAATTGGTTGAGAGTTTACCAAAGCTCTAAATTCATCAGCATTAAAAACATCAACACGGTTGGTTACCTTTCCAAAGTTGTATTGGATATCGTAATCTAGTGAGTATTCTTTTTTTCCTTTTTTAGTCACAATGATAATTACACCATTAGAAGCTCTAGAACCATATATCGAAGTTGCAGAAGCGTCTTTCAAAACAGAAAATGATTCAATATCATTCGGGTTTATGTTGGCAAGTATACCTCTAGAACCTGCTGTTCCATTATTATCTATAGGCAAACCGTCAATAACTATTAAAGGGGCATTGGATGCTCCAATAGAAGACCCTCCACGAATGGTGATTTGAGAACCAGAACCTGGTGCACCACTGGTTGTAATGTTTACCCCTGCAACTCTACCGCTTAGAAGGTTTTCTGGAGTAACAATATTTCCTTTGGTGAAATCTTTAGCTGTAATAGATTCTACAGAACCTGTAGCATCTTTTAAAGTAGTTGTACCATATCCAATAATAACAACTTCATCTAATTTTTGAGCACTCTCAGTTAAAACAACTGTGATGTTAAAATTAAGACCAATTGTTATTTCTTTATTTTCATACCCTACAAAGGAAAAAGTTAAAACATCTCCTGTTTTAATGTTTTTTAATTGAAATTTTCCGTCAAAATCTGTGGAAGTTCCGTTTGTGGTTCCTTTCACAACCACATTTACACCAGGTAAGTTATCTCCTGCTGCTACATCTTTTACTACACCTGACAATGTTTGCTGTGCAAACATTGATAAGGACGATAGCATAAGAATTCCGATGAGTAATAATTTAGTTTTCTTCATGTATAATTTGTTATATAATAACTGTAAATTAGATGTTTGAGTTAACAATAATTTCACATTTCACGGGGTGAATGTATACATTTAACATACAGGTAACAAATACGAAATTGTACGAAAACGGTTTCGTGTTGACAACTTTTATGTTTATTTTTGATAATAATGTAATTCGGACTCTATTTTTTTATAATCTTTACAAAATATGAAGCAAAAAATCACCATTAAAGCAATAGCGAAAGAATTGGGAGTCTCTAATTCAACAGTTTCAAAAGCTTTAAGTGATAGTCATGAAATAAGTAAAGAAACAAAGGATCGGATTAGAGCTTTTGCTAAATATAGCAATTACAAGCCAAACAGCTTGGCGTTGCAGTTGCGAAACCAAAAAACCAAAGTAATAGGGGTCATTATTCCTAAAATTGTACATCATTTTTTTTCTACAGTAATAAGTGGTATTGAAAATACCGCTACAGAAAGAGGGTATAATGTTATGATTTGCTTTTCTAATAACTCTTATAAAAGAGAAGTAGAGAATTTAGAGGTTTTAACAAATGGGAGCGTAGATGGTTTGTTGGTTTCATTGTCAAAAGAAACCTTAGAGAATCATGAATCGTTGCATTTTCAAAACTTGATTGAGAATGAAACCCCATTGGTGATGTTTGATCGAGTTGATGATAGAATTCAGTGTGATAAAGTAATTGTTGATGATAAAGGAGCTGGATATAAAGCAACAAAATATTTATTAGAAACGGGGTGTAAAAAAATTGGGTTGATTACGACTCCACAGCATATTACCGTAGGTGCCTTACGAAGAGATGGTTATGAGAGAGCCTTGAGAGAGAATGGGGTTTTTATTGATAGAAAGTTGATTGCCGAGGTAGATGAAGAAAAGGTATTGCATGACGAAATAGCATTGTTGTTTGATCAAAAAATTGACGCAATTTTTGCTGTAAATGAAATTTATGCTGCTGTGGCCATTCGAATCGCAAAAGAAAAAGGCCTGAGAATTCCACAAGATGTTTCTGTTATTGGATTTACAGATGGATTGATCTCAGAATATTCATCTCCATCAATTACGACCATTGTGCAACATGGCTATACTATGGGAAAGCAAGCAGCAGAATTATTACTTGATAGAATAGAAAATAAAAATAATATTAAAGAACCTCAAACAAAGGTAATCTCTAGTAATTTAAAGGTAAGAGAGTCTAGTTTGTAGTGGTTTGTTAGTGCTAAAAACAGCGTGATTATTAAATATTTTTTATAAGTATAAATAAAAAATTATATATTTACCGCCTAATTAAGCTTATCAATAGTTTTACATTTCACACTTTAAATGTATTGATAAGTTGTAAAAACTTATCGTAGTATTAATTATAATATACGATAATGAACAAGCAAAAGCTAAGCTTTTTAGAAATCTGGAACATGAGTTTTGGGTTTTTAGGAATCCAATTTGGAATGGCCCTAACCGGTGGTTTCATGTCTCGAATTTTTCAAACTCTTGGAGCAGAAATAGATGATATCCCGATTCTTTGGGTAGCAGCTCCACTAACAGGTTTGATTGTACAGCCCATTATTGGTTATATGAGTGATAGAACTTGGAGTCCGAGATGGGGAAGACGTAGACCGTATTTTCTTATAGGTGCCGTCTTGAGTTCATTAGCATTATTAATAATGCCTCATTCTCCAACACTTTGGATTGCTGCAGGTTTTTTATGGGTATTAGATGCTTCAATAAATATTTCAATGGAGCCCTTTAGAGCATTGGTAGCTGATAAATTACCGAACTCTCAACGTTCTTATGGTTTTGTTATTCAGACATTAATTATTGGTGTTGGTACTTGGATTGCTAGTAGTTTACCATGGATGGTATCTCAATTTGGAGTGAGTGATGCAGCAGAATCTGGTGTAATTCCAATGTCTGTGAAGGTGGCATTTAGTATTGGTGCTTTTGTGTTTTTAGCAAGTATTTTATACACCGTTTTTACCACAACAGAGTATCCACCTGAAGACCTAAAGGAATTTGAAAAGGAAAAAGCAAAAAAGAATCAATTCATTCCTGATATTTTAAACAATATTAGAAACATGCCTAGCATCATGAAAAAATTAGGTTTGGTCCAGTTTTTTAGTTGGTTCGCCTTTTTTACTATGTGGAGCTTAGCAAACCCGGCATTAACAGAACATGTTTTTCTTACACCGGCTCCTATAGAGGCTAATTTTGATATGGCTATTGCCACACAAAAAGAAGCATTCGATATTGCAAATACGGCTTTTCAGAAATCATCAAATGAAGTAGGTACCTATATGGGGATCTATGGTTTGTCTTCAATGGCTTTTGCGTTGATTCTTGTTTTGTATACAGCAAAAAGAAGAATTAATAGAAAGTTTGTGCATATGGGGTCTTTAATTTTAGGTGGTTTCGGTTTTATATCGATGTATTTTATACCGTCTCCAGAATATTTAGTGGTTTCATTTGCTTTGATAGGCTTCTCTTGGGGAAGTATTTTATCAATGCCATATGCCATGTTATCAAGCTCAGTAGACCCAAAGAAAATGGGAGTTATTATGGGTGTTTTCAATATGTTTATTGTCATACCACAAATTATAGCTGCCTTAGGCGGAATCACATTTGTGTCAGGGTTGTTAGGAGAGAAACCAATTAATGCAATGACAGTTGCAGGTTTAAGTTTAATTATTGCAGGTCTTTGTAATTTATTTATAACAGATAAAAATGCAATTACATATAGAGAGAATAACGAATAGATGAGTAGAAAAGGATTCATATTTGATTTGGATGGTGTTATTGTTGATACTGCCAAATATCATTTTATAGCATGGAAAAACCTTGCTAATAGTATAGATATAGATTTTACAGAATTACAAAACGAACAACTAAAAGGAGTAAGTAGAGTAAAATCTTTAGAGAAAATTTTAAAATGGGGAGGTAAAGAGATTTCAGAAAACCAATTTACCAACCTCATGCAACAAAAAAACGACGACTATTTAAGTCACATTGATAAAATGGATACTCAAGAAATTTTGCCAGATGTGTGTAAAATTTTAGATTTTTTATCTGAAGAGCAACAAGGGATAGCATTGGGATCTGCAAGTAAAAATGCACGTATGATTCTGAATAAAGTAAGTCTTATCAATCAGTTTGAGGCAATTGTAGACGGAAACGATGTAACTAAGGGAAAACCAAATCCGGAAGTATTTTTAAACGCAGCGACAGCATTAAACATAGAAAAAGAGCATTGTATTGTGTTTGAAGATTCGGTAGCCGGAATTCAAGCGGCAAATGCAGCTAATATGATTTCTATCGGAATTGGAAACGCCGTCGTTTTGCATGAGGCAGATTATGTCTTCAATGATTTCACAGAAATGGATATCGATTTTATTAAAAAGTTAATTAAAGAATAACAGCAAATGTCATTAAGAACGAAATGAAGGTGTCTTTTTTAAAAGATAGCGAGTTCATTTCTTAGAATGACTAAAAAAGAGAGAAGGATGAATCAAGATTATATAAAACCCGACAATTGGTCGATTATAGAAGAAGGATTTGATGAAAGTCGAGTAAAATCGTCAGAAAGTTTATTTAGTATTGGAAACGGGGCAATGGGGCAGCGTGCTAATTTTGAAGAAGCATACTCAGGAGCAAGCTTTCAAGGAAGCTATATTGCAGGTGTCTATTATCCAGATAAAACCAGAGTTGGTTGGTGGAAAAATGGATATCCAGAATATTTTGCGAAAGTACTGAATGCGCCAAATTGGATTGGAATTAATGTACTTGTAAATGACCAAGAGTTAGATTTACATAGGTGTACAGGCATTCAAGGCTACAAGAGAGAACTAAACATGAAAGAAGGTTGGTTGTCTCGTAGTTTTAAGGCTACTTTACCGAATAAGATTACAATTAAAGTAGAATCGAAACGATTTTTAAGCTTGTCACATGATGAACTGGGGGCTATTGAATATCAAATAACCCCAGTAAATAAAGATGCGAAAATTACTTTTCAGCCTTATTTAGATAGCGGAATTACGAATGAAGACACCAATTGGGATGATGCTTTTTGGAACACGAAAAATGTTTCAAAAGAAAATAATCAAGCATTTATTGAAGCACACACGATGAAAACAAACTTTCATACCTGTACTTTTATGCAATCTGAATGTTTTGTCAATGGAGAAGTTAAAGAAACGTTCACAGAAGTAAATCAATCAGAAACCAACATTAGTTTTAGCTATTCAGCAGAAATTAAACAGCATGAGACCTATTCTATTCATAAGTTTGGTGGGTATGTTGTTGATAGAAATCATGATAAGAATCAATTGGTTGCTGTAGCTAAAGAGGCTTTAGCTGTTGCTACAGAAAAAGGGTTCAACACTTTATTAGAAGAGCAAAAAGAAGCTTGGGCAACTATTTGGGACATGGCAGACATTACTATTGAAGGTGATGTAAAGGCACAACAAGGAATCCGTTTTAATATTTTTCAGTTGAATCAAACCTATTTAGGTAAAGATTCAACATTAAATATAGGTCCTAAAGGATTTACGGGAGAGAAATATGGAGGAAGTACCTATTGGGATACAGAAGCCTATTGTATTCCGTTTTATATGGCAACTAAAAACCAAGAAGTAGCTAGAAATCTATTGACCTATAGATACAATCAACTAGATAAAGCTATTGAAAATGCAGGGAAATTAGGTTTTACGAATGGAGCAGCTTTGTATCCAATGGTTACAATGAATGGTGAAGAATGTCATAACGAATGGGAAATCACTTTTGAAGAAATCCATAGAAATGGTGCTATTGCATTTGCAATTTATAATTACCATCGTTATACGGCGGATTATTCTTATATCCTAGAAAAAGGATTGGAAGTATTGATTGGAATTGCACGTTTTTGGCAACAAAGAGCTACCTATTCTGACGCGAAAAAAGAATATGTGATTTTGGGTGTAACTGGGCCAAATGAATATGAGAATAATGTAAATAACAATTGGTATACCAACTATACAGCACAATGGTGTATCAAATATGCCTTAGAGAATTTAGGGAAAGTGGCGTCGGATTTTAGTGCTGAGTATTCACGTATCACTAAAAAAACGAACATTACTCTAGAAGAACTAGAGAAATGGAAAGCTGTTGCAGATAACATGCATTATCCATATTCAGAAGAACAACAAGTGTATTTGCAACAAGAAGGATTTTTGGATAAAGAACTTGTTACTGTTAAGAATTTAGCAAAAGAACACAGACCAATTAACCAAAAATGGTCTTGGGATCGAATTTTACGTTCACCATACATTAAGCAAGCAGATGTACTGCAAGGGTTCTACTTTTTTGAAGATGACTTTACAACTGAGGAATTGAAAAACCATTTCGATTTTTATGAGCCTTATACGGTTCACGAGAGTTCATTGTCGCCGTGTGTGCATAGTATTCAAGCGGCAAAATTAGATAGAATGGAACAGGCGTACACATTTTATTTACGTACTTCTCGTTTAGATTTAGATGATTACAATCACGAGGTAGAAGAAGGTTTGCATATTACTTCTATGGCAGGTACATGGATGAGTATAGTAGAAGGGTTTGGTGGAATGAGAATAAAAAATGACATGATTTCATTTGAAACTAGAATTCCATCTCAATGGAAAAGTTATTCATTTAAGGTGAATTTTAGAAATCAAGTTATAAAAGTAAATGTTTCTCAAAATGAAACTAGTTTTGAACTGCTTCAAGGAGAAGAGTTGTCCATTTTAGTGAATGATAAATTAGTGCACATAAATTCAAAAAACGTAGTAACGCTATAACGGTATTTAAAACATCTTTTACAATGAAAAAAAATAGTTTCTTTTTATATGTGGGTTTCGTATTGTTCTTTATTTCGTGTAAAGAAACGAATCAACAGAATGCTGATCTAGCAGAAAGTGTTAGTGTAAAAGAAATTTTTGAAATAGAAAGAGTTGAGCCACCAAATTGGTGGGTTGGTTTTAAAAATAGGAAGTTACAGCTTTTGGTGAAATCCCCCGAAATCACTAAAGCTGTGCCTCGTATTTCTTATGAAGGAGTCATTATAGAAAGTGTTTCAAAAGCGGATAGTCCAAATTATTTATTTCTGAATTTGTCAATATCGAAAGAAGCTAAACCTGGAAAGTTTAACATCGTTTTTACTTTTGGAAATGGAGAAAAGAAAACGCATACATATCAATTAAAAGCACGAAAAAAAACTGCTGAAAGTTATATTGGGTTCAAGAGTTCGGATGCGGTTTATTTAATTACGCCGGATCGTTTTGCAAATGGAAATATATCAAATGATCAAATTAATGGGTTGTTGGAGCAAGAAGTAAATAGAAAGCATGATTACAAGCGACATGGTGGAGACATTAAAGGGATTACCAATAACCTTGACTATATTTATGAGTTGGGGTTTACGGCAATTTGGCCAAGTCCTTTGTTAACAAATGATATGAAAAGTGGTTCATATCATGGATATGCAATGACCGATTTTTATCAAGTAGATCCGAGGTTTGGAACCTTAGATGATTATAAAGAGTTGGCGTCAAAAATGTCAGACAAACGAATGAAATTAATTATGGATCAGGTTGCGAATCATTGTGGATTGGAACATTGGTGGATGAAAGATTTGCCTTTTAAAGACTGGGTAAACGATCAAGATAATTACGAAAAAAATAGACAAACTTGGACTTGGAAAAAGACTAAAACTTCAAACCATAGAAGAACCAGCAATCAAGATACATATGCTTCTAAAATAGATAAAAGAGGTATGGCAGATGGTTGGTTTGTTGAAACAATGCCCGATTTAAATCAGCAGAATCCTTTTATGGGAACCTACATCACACAAAATAGTATTTGGTGGATTGAGACCTTAGGCCTAGGCGGGATTAGACAAGACACATATCCATATCCAGATAAAGAATTTATGTCGAACTGGGCGGGAGCAATTATGAATGAGTATCCAAATTTTAGTATTGTAGGTGAAGAATGGAGTTACAATCCATTATTAGTTGCTTATTGGCAAAAAGGAGCAAAGAATAAAGATGGATATCAATCTAATTTGACTTCGACAATGGATTTTCCAATGCAGTCAAATATTGTGAATGCATTGAATGAAAAGGAATCTTGGGATACCGGTTTGGTAAAAATGTACGAAGGGTTGGCAAATGATTTTGCATACGCCACTCCAAAAGATATTATGGTTTTTCCAGACAATCATGATATGAGTAGAATTTTTACACAGCTAAAAGGAAGTGTAGAAAACACAAAAATGGCCTTGAGTTATCTATTGTGTTTGCCTAGAACTCCGCAATTGTATTATGGTACAGAAATATTGATGGACGATTTTGCAAAACCTGGAGACCATGGTTTAATACGAACAGATTTTCCGGGAGGTTGGAAAGATGATTCGATAAATGCTTTTACAGGAAAAGGATTATCAGAGACACAAAAAAGCATGCAATCTTATTTGAAAAAACTATTGAACTACCGCAAGTCTAGTAAGGCAATTCATAATGGAAAAACGGTCCATTTTGCTCCTGATAATGGAGTATATGTGTTGTTTAGGATTGTTGAAGGTGAAACAGTTGTACATATTATTAATAAAAATGAGAAATCCATAACGATTGATTTAAAAAGATTTTCTGAAGTTGGATTGAATGGCAAAATAGTAAAGAACATTGTTACCGGAGAAGATTTTGTTTGGAATGATAGTTTAGAATTGAAACAAAAAGGGAGTCTGATTTTAACGACAAAAAAATAGTTTTAAAAATGAAGAGAATTCTTTCTGTAGTAGTCCTGCTTATTGTATTCAACCTTTCATCTCAGGTAACCATTATTGTAGATGAGTTGCCGAAAGGAACCCCAGAAAATGCATCAATTTTTATTTCAGGAGATTTTGAAGATTGGTCAGGTGGAAAAAAAACATATAAATTAGAGAAAAAGGACAATTGGTATTCTATTACATTCAAAGATCTTTCTAAAAATATACTATTTAAATTTACGCAAGGTTCTTGGAAAACGGGAGAATGTGCTGTTGACGGTACGAGTATAGGTAATCGATCTTATAAACTTAATAAGGCGAAGGATACTTTACGTCTTCAAATTGCTGGTTGGAGTCATTTAACAAGTCATAAAAAATCATCTACAGCGACAAAAAATGTCATTGTTTTATCCAAAGAATTTGAGATTCCAAATTTAAATAGAAAGCGCACAGTTAGACTGTATTTACCTCCTGGATATTATAAGTCTAAAGAGGCATTTCCTGTAGTGTATATGCACGATGCTCAAAATATTTTTGATACAGAGACTTCTTATTCTGGTGAATGGGGTGTTGATGAAACGTTGAATAAACTATACAGAGATAAAAATTTTAAAGTAATTGTTGTCGGAATTGACAACGGAGGTTCTAAGCGTTTGGATGAATACTCTCCATGGAAGAATGATGCATACGGAGGCGGAGAAGGAGATGATTATTTAGATTTCTTGGTGAATGCATTGAAACCTTTTATTGATTCTAATTATAAAACATTAACAGATAAAAAAAATACGGCGATTATTGGTAGTTCTATGGGCGGCCTAATTTCGCATTATGCAGGATTAAAATACCCTGCAATTTTTGGAAAAATAGGCGTGTTTTCGCCGGCATTTTGGTTTGCACCAGAAGTTAAAGAGTTCTCTAAAAAGCATGGAGGATTAAAAGATACCAGAATGTATTTTTTAGCTGGAGGGAAAGAAGGGAGTAATACCGCCTATAATGAGATCAGTAAGACTGTGAAGGATATGAATACAATGGTTGAAACTTTAAATAATCAGGGTTTTACTCCAGAGAATGTTACATCTAAAGTTGTTCCAGAAGGAAGGCATAATGAAAAGTTGTGGAGAACCAATTTTGAAGAATCAATGTTATGGTTATTTCAAAAGGATCTAAAACAAAGAACATTTGTGAGTTCAGAAAAACTGAATGACCAATTAAAACTGACAGTTTCTGATGGAAGCTATGCTATTAAGTTTTACACATCAACAATTGCAGAAACTACTTTTGTTCCAAAGGGACAAAAGCAACAAGCTACTCCTTCTCATGCAGTGGTGTTGCAGTCGGATTTTAGAAAAGCGAGCTATAAAGAAACCAAGCAGTCGATTGTATTTAAGACAACAGAACTATCTGTAGTTATAAATAAAGCGCCTTTTTCTATTTCGTATTGGCATAAAGGTAAAGAAGTGATTTCTGAAAAAAATGGATACCAACAGAATGATGAATTTGAAACCATACAGTTTAAATTGAGTTCTGATGAAGTATTGTATGGTGGAGGAGCCAGAGCCTTGGGGATGAATAGAAGAGGAAATCGATTGCAGTTGTACAATAAAGCGCACTATGGATATGAAGCGGAATCTAAATTGATGAATTTTACAATGCCTATTGTCTTATCCTCAAAAAAATACATGCTTCATTTTGACAATGCACCTATTGGTTACTTAGATTTAGACAGTAAAAAAGAGAATACATTAACCTATGAAACTATTTCAGGAAGAAAAACCTATCAAATAATTGTTGGTGATTCGTGGTTGGACCTCATTGATAATTATACAGATTTAACAGGGAAACAGCCTTTGCCTCCTCGTTGGGCTTTGGGTAATTTCTCAAGTAGATTTGGGTATCACTCACAAAAAGAAACTGAGCAAACCATTGCTGAGTTTAGAAAAGAGAAAATTCCGGTTGATGCCATTATTTTGGATTTGTATTGGTTTGGTAAAGACTTAAAAGGAACAATGGGAAACTTAGAAGTGTTTAAGGACTCGTTTCCAGATGTAAAAAAAATGACAGCGAACCTGAAGCGAAAAGGAGTAAAAACGATTTTTATTACAGAGCCTTTTGTGTTGACAACTTCCAAAAAATGGAAAGATGCTGTAGAAAAAGAGGTGTTGGCAAAAGACAGTATTGGAAATCCATTTACCTTTGATTTTTACTTTGGGAATACTGGATTGATAGATATTTATAACCCAAAAGGAAAGCAATGGTTTTGGGCTATTTACAAAGAAATTAAAGCATTGGGCGTTGATGGTTTCTGGGGGGATTTAGGAGAGCCAGAAGTGCATCCATCAGCCTTAAAGCATTTTACAGGGACTGCAGATGAGGTACATAATATTTATGGTCATGATTGGGCAAGATTACTATTTGAGGGCTATCAGAAAGAATTTCCGAATGAGCGGCCATTTATTTTAATGCGTGCTGGCTATTCTGGGTCTCAGAGGTTCGGTATGATTCCTTGGTCTGGAGATGTGAATAGAACTTTTGGAGGCTTGCAGTCGCAACCAGAAATTGCATTACAAATGGGAATGCAAGGAATGGGATACATGCATTCTGATTTAGGTGGATTTGCAGGCGCAAATTTAAATGATGAATTGTATACACGTTGGTTGCAATACGGAGTTTTTCAACCGATTTATAGACCGCATGCACAAGAAGAAGTGCCTAGTGAACCAATATTTAGAGCGTCAAAAACGAAGGCGTTGGCTAAAAAATCTATAGAACTGCGTTATCGATTATTACCATATAATTATACCCTGGCTTTTGAAAATAATCAAAAGGGAGCGCCTTTAATGAGGCCTTTGTTTTTTGAGGAGCCTGAAGATATAGCGTTGCAAGTAAATTCAGAGACCTATTTATGGGGGAATGATTTTTTAATTACGCCAATTACTTTTGCAGAGAAGAAATATCAGAAGGTCTATTTCCCGAAAAAAAGCAATTGGTTTGATTTTTACACCGATGAAAAAGTTGCAGGAGGAAAAACGAGAGAGATTCAAACAAGCAAAGAATACATTCCAACTTTTGTGAGAGCTGGTGCTTTTATTCCAATGACAAAGGTGATCCAATCTACAGTTGCTTTTAATTCTAATGAAATCATTTTACATTATTACCATGATGATTCAGTTGTGCAAAGTGAAGGAAAGTTGTATTTAGATGATGGTATTACAGCAAATGCTTTTGAAAAAGAAAAATATGAATTGCTTCAATTTAAGAGTGTATTCAATAAAACATCTTTGGTAATTCATTTTTCTGCAGAAACAGGTTCTCAATATGCTAAGAATCAAAAAGATATTCACCTTGTAGTTCATAACATTCAACAGAAGCCAGCAAAAGTAGTAGTTGCAGGCTCAGAAGCTGTATTTGCTTGGGATGATAAAACAAATAAATTGTCAATTTCAGTAACATGGCAAACAAAAAATAATAAAAAAATAACAATACAATTTTAAAAACATGAAGCGAATTTTAACAATATTTATAAGTCTTATTGTTTTATCTAGTTGTGGCTCTAAACAGGCAAAAACAGAAATTAGCAAAGGCCCTTTTGTTTGGGAAGCGGCAAACGTGTATTTTTTATTGACAGATCGTTTTTATAATGGAGATACTTCAAATGATGTCAATTTTGATAGAACCAAGGAAACAGGAAAGTTAAGAGGTTTTGAAGGTGGAGATATTAAAGGAATTATTAAAAAGCTAAAAGAAGGGTATTTTACAAAATTAGGTGCCAATGCCATTTGGATGACGCCTGTAGTAGAACAAATTCATGGCGGAACAGATGAAGGGACTGGGTTAACCTATGCCTTTCATGGGTATTGGCCTAAGGATTGGACAAAGATAGAACCTAATTATGGAACAAAAGAGGAACTGAAAGAGTTGGTTGAGTTGGCGCATAAACAGGGTATTAGAGTGTTGTTTGATGCCATAATAAACCATACTGGTCCGGTTACAGATAAAGATCCTGTTTGGCCTTCAGATTGGGTACGAACAGCACCACAGTGCACCTATAAAGATTCAGGAACTACAATTCCGTGCACCTTGGTTGAAAATTTACCTGATGTAAAAACGGAAAGCAATGAAGCAGTTGAGTTGCCACCATATTTAGTGGAAAAGTGGAAAGCAGAAGGCCGATATGATGAAGAAGTTGCTGAGCTGAATGCTTTTTTTGAAAGAACAGGTTATCCAAGAGCCCCGAGGTTTTACATTATTAAATGGCTAACAGATTATATTACAGAGTTCGGAATTGATGGATATAGAGTTGATACTGTAAAGCATGTAGAAGCTACGGTATGGCAAGAGTTTAAAAAGGAATGTGATGTTGCTTTTAATCAATGGAAAAAAGAAAACCCTAAGAGCGTTTTAGATGCGAATCCTTTTTATTTAGTAGGCGAGGTATATGGGTATGGGGTACACACTAAAAAAGAATATAAGTTTGGTGATAAAAAGGTGAATTATTTTGATCAAGCTTTTCAAAGTTTAATCAATTTTCAATTTAAATGGGATGCCAAACAGAAGCCAATGGCAGAAGTGTTTAAGTCGTATGCACATATACTTCAAAACGATTTTAAAGGTTTTGGGACGATGAATTATATTAGCTCTCATGATGATGGACAACCGTTCGATGCTAAAAGGGAAAAATCGCTATTGGCAGGGACATTATTGTTATTAGCTCCCGGAACCTCACAAATTTATTATGGAGATGAGTCTGCTCGTTCTTTAGTTGTAGAAGGCACAGTTGGCGATGCAACGTTGCGTTCATTTATGAATTGGGAAGAGGTTTTGGAAGATGAAAAGAGCAAACAGACATTGTTACATTGGCAGAAATTAGGGCAGTTTAGATGTAAGCATGTTAGTATCGGAGCTGGAGTGCATCAGCAGATATCAGAAAAACCATATGTGTTTTCAAGAGTATATTCTAAAGAGAATTATGAAGATAAGGTTGTAATTGGATTAAATCTTTTGAAAGGAAAGAAAAGTATCCCTGTTGGAGATGTCTTTTCTGACGGAGAATTACTTCGAGAAGCTTATTCAGGAGTTGAGATAAAAGTAGTTAATGGTAAAGTCGAATTAAATTCTGAACAAACACTAGTATTATTAGAAAAAAAGAATAATTAAATGAAGAAAACAATAGTAGTTCTAATTGGTTTCCTTGCATTTTTTGCATGTAAAACTGAAGAAAAAAAAGAAACAAAAACGATAGCTCCAATTTCTAATCGAGTATTGGAAACTGCAGTGATATATGAAGCGAATATTAGGCAGTATTCAAAAGAAGGAACTTTTGATGCTTTTACAAAAGACATTCCGCAGTTAAAAGAATTAGGGGTGAAAATTATTTGGATGATGCCCATTTTTCCGATTTCAGAAACAAAAAGAAAGGCTACGGGTGGCGATTTTGCATCAAAAATTGAAGACTCTAATGAGCGTGCAAAAGCGTTGGGGAGTTACTATGCTGTTTCAGATTTTAAAAAAATAAACCCAGAATTTGGAACTATTGAAGACTTTAGGAAATTGGTAAAGGCAGCTCATGATAATGGCATGTATGTTATTTTAGACTGGGTGCCAAATCATACAGGATGGGATCATACATGGTTAAAAACCAATCCAGAGTTTTATACAAAAAATGCAAAAGGAGAAATTACGGATCCTTTAAATGAAGATGGAGAGCCTGTTGGATGGGCAGATGTTGCAGATTTAAACTATGATAATAATGGATTGCGAGCAGAAATGATAAATGACATGTTGTATTGGTTACAACATGAACAAGTAGATGGTTTTCGTTGTGATGTAGCAGGATCTGTGCCGACAAATTTTTGGCAAGAAGCAATACCAAAATTAAGAGCTCAAAAAGATATTTTTATGTTAGCTGAAGCCTGGGAACCTGAATTGTTAAAAGAAAACTTGTTTGATATGGCATATGGATGGGATAGGCATCACACGCTAAATGAGCTTGCAAAAGGAGTGGATGCTCCTAGCAAATGGGATGAAAACTATGCGAAAGATACAGCTCGTTATGAAGCAAATGATATTTTGATGACCTTTGTAACCAATCATGATGAAAACTCATGGAATGGTACTGTGAAAGAAAGAATGGGGGATGCGTCAGAAGTGTTAACAGTATTGAGTTATGTAGCACCAGGGATGCCGTTGATTTATTCAGGACAAGAATATGGCTTAAATCACCGATTAAAATTCTTTGAGAAAGATGTTATTCCGCATACCAAAGGCGAAGAATGGGGCTTGTTAAATGCTTTAGGTGATTTAAAAAGAACAAACTCGGCTTTGCATGGGGGGAAAAATGCAGCAGAATATATTCGATTGAATACGAATAAAGAAATATTAGCCTTTGTAAGAAAGAAAGGGAGTGATGAGGTAGTTTTTGTTGCCAATTTATCAAAAGAGCCTACTAAAGCTGTTTGTGGGGTTGAAGGGACTTATGTAGACTATGTTACTGGAGAAAAAATAAAACTATCTAACACGAAGCCTTTGAATTTTGGAGCGTGGGGATATAAAGTCTTTGTAAAAGAATAAATAGAAATAAATGCAACTTAAATATATAAACTCTAGTGAAAGCTAGAGTTTTTTTTGCTTCTTAGAATCGTTTGGAGACTGCGAATTTCGATTTGCTTTCTAGGTACATAAAACGGCTGTTACTATTATAAATATTGAAGTTCTTGATTGAAAAAAAACCCACCGCTACAAGAGGGTGGGAAAATTGCTATGAAAAAGAAAAGTGCTAGATCGCACTAATTTTCAAGTTAAAGATACTGAATTGGTTCTTTGTTTGAAAAGAAATAGATGAAATTAGGTAATAGTACCTGTTGTGATAGGGGGTAGAAATAAGGGCATAAAAAAACCACTCTTAAAAAAGAGTGGTTTTGGTGGTGCCTCCAGGAATCGAACCAGGGACACATAGATTTTCAGTCTATTGCTCTACCAACTGAGCTAAGGCACCATTCGCGTTATGCGGGTGCAAATATACTACCTCTTTTTTTAATTTACCAAATAAAATTGTAAAAATTCTGTTGTATTTTTGAAGCTTATTTAAACTCGTGGTATGAATTTAATTATTGATGTGGGGAATACAAGAATCAAAGCAGCTGTTTTTGAGAGTAATAGATTGATAGAGATGTTGATTTTTACAGAGGGGAAGCTGTTAGATACAGTAGATTTTTTTTTATCAAAATATGTAATTACTGATGGAATTCTGTCTTCTGTAAAGGTTTTAACAGGAGATTTGATAAATAAATTACAGCAAAAAACATCTTTTATGGTTTTAGATGCTAAAACAAAAGTACCGTTTGTCAATAAATATAAAACAAAAGATACTCTAGGAGTAGATAGAATAGCAGTTGTTTCTAATGCCGCTAAAAAACACAAAAAAGAAAATGTATTAATAATTGACGCAGGGACTTGTATTACCTATGATTATATAAACGCAGATAATGAATATTTTGGAGGTGCAATTTCCCCAGGGATTGAAATGCGGTATAAATCATTAAATTATTACACTTCAAAACTTCCTTTGTTAGAAAAAAAAGAAACAAATTTTATAATCGGAGGTACAACAAAAGAAAGTATACACTCTGGTGTTGTTACTGGGGTTGTTGGTGAGATTTCATTTATGATTGAAGAATACCGGAAAGAAAATCAATATTTAACAGTAGTTTTAACAGGAGGAGATACATATTTCTTGGCTAAACAATTAAAAAGTAGCATATTTGCCAATCCAAATTTTGTTTTGGAGGGGTTAAACACAATTTTGATATATAACAAAGAGGAATGCTAAAGAAAATTTTCTATATATTTTTACTATTTATTTCAATAAAAACTTACGGTCAAAGATCTAATTCTTCGCCTTATTCATTGTTTGGCATTGGCCAGGAATATAGCTCGAAAACTGTTGAACAAGCTAGTATGGGAGGAATAGGGGTGTCTTATTTGAGTACCTATCATTTAAATTTTATAAATCCAGCAGCAAATGCAAGCTTGCGTTTTGCTACCTATTCAGTTGGTTTAAATGTAAATGATCTAACTATAAAAGATGATTCAGGTTCGCAAAAATCAACTTCTACAAGTATTTCTTATATCAATATAGGCTTTCCTGTAGGTAAAAGAGCAGCCGTCGCATTTGGATTAAAGCCCAATACGTCTGTAGGGTATTCATTATTGAATGTGATAAAAGATACAAATGGTGATCCATTCGAAGCAACCAGGTTTTATGGTTCTGGAGGGACAAATAAAATATATGGATCATTTGGTATTGGGGTGACTGAAAATTTAAGTGTTGGTTTTGAAGCCGAATATGTTTTTGGTAAAACAGAAAATAACATTACTTCTCAAAAAGTAAATGTACATTTAGGAACTAAAAATAATGAAATCACTACAATTAGAGGAACAGGATTGAAAATAGGATTATTGTATCAGAAAAAGCTTTCAAATAAGATGAATGTAAATTTTGGAGCAGCGATAAAATTGCAAAATAATTTAGCGACTAATGGTACGGAATATTTGTACTCTGCTTCTTTTCAACAAGAAGGAAGTGAAACTCCAAGAGATACGCTTTATTCAGCATCCATTTCTGGGAATCTTAAAAATCCTTTAAAAACGACGCTGGGTATTGGTTTTGGTAAAGATAATAAATGGTATGCAGCGTTTGATTATGAATTTCAAAATGCCTTAGATATTCAGGGATCATTATTGACAGGAAGTTCTTCGTATGCATATGGGAATTCAAATAGAATTTCTATTGGTGGTTTTTATATCCCTAAAATTAATTCAATTTCTAGTTACTGGGAAAGAGTAACCTATAGAGGTGGTGTTAGGTTTGAAGATACAGGATTGCTTGTAAACGGAACAAATACACAAGGATATACTAAAGTTAAAGACTTTGGCATATCTTTTGGTCTAGGATTACCATTAAAAGACTTGTCTAATCTTAATTTAGGAGTTGAGTATGGTAAAAAAGGTACTACAATGAATAATTTAATACAAGAAAACTATTTTAATTTTAAACTAAGTTTATCTTTGAATGCCATAGGCAACCTGGCTTGGTTCCAAAAAAGAAAAATTGATTAATATAAACTGACAGATGATGAAAAAAATTACTCTTATTCTAGTAGCAATAGTATTGCTTTCAAACTCAAAGGTTAATGCGCAATCCTCACAGGATTGTACAATAAAATATAATTTATTTAAAGGGGAATATCAGACTAAAAAATACGATGCCGCGCAAATAAAGCTCATTGCCTTAATGAACGATTGCCCAAAGTTATCAGTTAATATTTATAAGTATGGTGATAAACTTGCAAAAGCAAAATTTAAAACAGCAGCAAATAAATCAGAATTCACTGATTTAATTACGAAAATATACAAGCAACGATTAGAGTATTACAAAAAAGACGAAGCTAAAGTGCACAGTGATTATGCAACTTTTTTGGCGAAAAACAAATTAGCTTCTAATGATGAGATCTTTGCTTTACTTGAAAATGCATATGCTATTGACCCTTCTAGAATGGGAGTGAGAAATATTTATAAATATTTTCAAGGGGTAACAGATAGAAATAAAGAGAACAATGCACAAAAAGTATTTGACACCTATGATGAGGTGTTGGAGTCTGTAGGTAAAAAATTAGATTATTACGCTAAGAAATTGGCGCCCATCAAAATGAAAGTTGATAATGGCGAAACGCTGGGGAAAAGAGATAAAACTAATTTAAGAGCTTTTACAGTAAATTCAAAAGCATTAGGTATGGTCGAATCAGGTCTTGATAAAATGATTATTGATTTGTCAACTTGTGATAGATTGGTGCCGCTATATACTAGAGATTTCGAAAGTAATAGGTCAAATGGGAAATGGTTAAGTAGAGCGGTTTCTAGAATGTTTACTAAAGGGTGTACTGATGAGCCACTGTATGAAAAATTAGTAGAAGCATGGGTTGCGGCAGACCCTTCTCCTAAAACGACAGTTTATTATGCTGGAATTCTTTACAAAAAAGGGAAAGAATCTGAAGCAATGGAATATTATAAAAAAGCAGTTGATCAAGAGCCAGATACATTCGAAAAAGCTAAAAACTTGTATAAAATTGCGCAGTTGTTTGCTAAAAAAGGGCAAAAAAGTCAAGCTAGAAATTATGCAAGACAAGCACTAAAAAATAACCCTAATTTTGGAAAGGCATATTTATTGATTGCTGGGTTATATGCTACTAGTGTTAACCAATGTGGTTCTAGTGAATTCGAAAAAAGAATGGTGTATACCGCAGCGCTAAGAAAAGCTCAGCGAGCAAGAGCAGTAGATCCAAGTATTGCTTCTGTAGCAGCAAAATATATTCGAAATTATAAATCACAAGAGCCTTCGAAAACATTGTTATTTACACAGACTATCGAAGTAGGGTCTTCTCATACTATTAAATGTTGGATAGGAGAAACTGTAAAGGTTTCAAAAAAATAGGAATGAATTTTAATACACATAGAATAAGTAAAAACATTGCTGCTATTAGTTTAGTAGCAATGTTTTTTTCTTGTACTAATGATTCAAATGAAGTTAAAAACCTTTTTTTAACTAAAAATTTGCCAATTGCAGAAGGCAAGGATATATTTCATGTTTATAAAGATTCTGGTAAAATAACTTCTAAATTAATTACCCCATTATTAAGAGAATTTAGTAATAGGAGAGATCATCCATATAATGAATTTCCAAATGGTATTGTTTTGGTTTCATATAGTAATAATGGGCTTGATTCAATTACTATTAAAGGAGATTTTTGTTTAGCGTATACTAAAACGTTGATCTCTGAATTAAAAGGAAATGTTGAGATTTTTAATCATACAGATAAATCGAAACTAATTACAACGCAGTTGTTTTGGGATCAAAATACGGATTATCTTTTCTCAGAAAAGAAGTTTACGCTAACTTCACCAGATAATGTAATTAATGGAATTGGGTTTGAATCAAAAAAAGATTTATCCAAATTTTTGGCAAAGCAAACGTCAAGTCAACATATCTTAAAAGAAAAATAAAAAAAAATGAATATTCTCTGGAAATACTTACAATACGGATACTTAGTAATTGGCATCATCTTTTTGGTTGAAGGGATCTTGGTATGGAATGAAGATAAAGAGAAAGCCTATTTAATGATTGGTTTTTCTGTTTTTATTACCTTAGTGTTTTTCTTTAAAAGATATTTTAGAAGAAAAGTGCAATCTAGAAATAACGAGTAAATCTTTACATGGAAACACAAATAGCAATAATTGTTATTTCAATATTACTTTCAGCGTTCTTTTCAGGAATGGAGATTGCCTTTGTTTCTGCCAACAAACTACATATTGAGTTAGAAAAAAAGAAAGACGGCTTTATCGCTAACATTCTAAGAAAACTGACAAACAAATCTTCAAAGTTTATTACAACAATGTTAGTTGGTAATAATATCGCTTTGGTAATTTACAGTATTTATATGGGTGATTTTTTAATTGGTTTTCTACCAATCGAAGCCTGGAATGAGTTTTATATACTGTTAACTCAAACTGTAATTTCTACAATAGTCATATTAGTTTCTGCAGAGTTTTTGCCAAAAGCTATTTTTAGAATTTATGCAAATGAAGCATTAAAGTATTTTGCAATACCTGCGTATATTTTTTATGTGTTGTTCCATTTCTTTTCAACATTGATTAGTAAAATTTCAGATTTCTTTTTACGCGTATTTTTTAAAACCAATTCTGATGAAGTGCAAACTGAATTTAGTAAAGAAGAGCTAGGGCATTACATTAATGAGCAAATGGAAACGGGTAATTCAGATGAGGAAGTAGATTCTGAAATACAAATTTTTCAAAATGCGTTAGAGTTCCATAAAGTAAAAGCAAGGGAAATAATGGTTCCCAGAACCGAAATGATGTCTGTAGAGATTCATGAAACTATTGTGAATTTAAGAAAGGTGTTTACAGAAACTGGCTATTCTAAAATCGTAGTTCACAAAAATTCTTTAGACGATATTGTAGGGTATGTAAATGCTTTTGAATTGTTTAAAAAGCCAAAAACAATTCGCTCTGTATTATTGCCTATTGAGATTGTTCCAGAATCTATGATTATCAAAGATGTATTGGGTAACTTAATGAAAAAGCGTAAAAGTGTTGCAATTGTTTTAGATGAATATGGAGGTACTTCGGGTATGATAACCGTTGAAGATGTTGTAGAGGAACTGTTTGGTGAGATTGAAGATGAACACGATTCGCAAGAATTGTTGGAAGAAATGGTAAGTGATACTGAATTTCGTTTTTCTGCTCGTTTAGAAGTAGACTATTTAAATGAAGAATATAATTTGAATATTCCCAAAGAAGAGGCCTACGAGACATTAAGTGGGTATATTATCAATTATACAGAGAACATTCCGGTGTTAAATGAAGAAATTAAAATTGAGAACTTTAGTATAAAAATACTGAAAGTTAGCTCCTCGAAAATTGAAGAAATTTCTTTCCAAATAATTGATAATGAAGAATAAAAAAAACATTCTTCAACTACTGTAAATAATTGTGTCTTAGCAGTTGCATTATTTAATTCGAAATTGTATTTTCGCTCACTGTAAATTAAATAAATAACGTATGGCAATTTTATCTAAAATTAGAGAACGCTCAATGGCGTTAATCCTTGTTATTGGATTAGCATTATTCGCTTTTGTATTAGATCCTTCAAGTATCGAAGATTTTTTCAATTCAACAAAAGTTAATACTGTTGGAGAAGTAGATGGAGAAACAATTTCAAGAAAAGATTTTAGCGAAGCTTTGGAAGCTTATAAAGCGCAAGTTGGTAATAGACTAACTGATATGCAAGCTTCAAAACAAGTTTGGAATAACTTGGTAAGAGAGAGAATATATCAAAATCAGTTGGTGGAAGCCGGAATTGAAGTTGGTGAAAATGATGTTTGGAATGCTTTAATAGAAAACCCATCAGTTAAAAATAATCAACAGTTCTTTAATAGTGCTGGTTTATTTGATGAAGGGAAGTTAAAAGAATATTTGGCATTGGCTAAATCTGATAATCCTGCATTATGGAATCAGTGGGCTGCTTTTATGGGGCAAATTAAAACAGGTTTAGAGAATACTACCTATAATAATTTAATTACTGCTGGTCTAGGTGCTTCTTTAAAGGAAGGTGAAATGCAGTATTTGAATAATAATACAAAAATAACCTCCCAGTTTGTATATGTTCCTTTTACAACAATTTCAGATAGTTTAGTTACCGTAACTAAATCTGAAATAGAGAGGTATATAAAAGCGAATCCAACAAACTTTAAAGTAGAAGCTTCGGCAGATCTTAAATATGTAAAGTTTAATATTATTCCTACCAAAGGAGATGAAGAAGCGATTGAAAAAGAGGTTGCAGATTTGTTGAATGATAAAGATGGTATTAAAGGATTAAAGAATACTGAAGATGCAACTGTATTTATTACAGAAAATAACTCTGATATAGCACTAGATAATAACTATAACTTTAAAAATACCGTTTCTGTTTCTATAGCTGATGCTGTATTTAAAGGAAAAGAAGGTGATGTTTTTGGTCCTTATAAGGATAGAGAATATTTTAAAATATCTAAAATTACTGAAGTTGTTCAGATTTCAGATTCAATTAAAGGTGCTCATATCTTAATTCCGTTTATAGGTTCTGTTTCAGGTCAAACGTCGACTAAAACAGATGCTCAAGCTAAAAAATCTGTAGATAGTATCTATAAGTTGGTAAGAAGAAATAAAAAGAAGTTTGCGGCTATTGCAGATGAGTTAAATCCTGATGGAACAAAAGGAAAAGGCGGTGAAATTGATTGGATTACAGTGAATGCTGCATTCTCATTAGACCAAGACTTTGGAAACGCATTATTCTTTGGTAATAAAGGAGATATTAAGATTGTGAAAACAAAATTTGGATATCACATTATTAGAATCGATGATACTAAGAAAAAGCAAACAGCAATTAAATTAGCTACTTTTGCTAGAAAAATAGAAGCTTCACAAGCGACAGAAAATACAATCTTTCAAAATGCTGAGACCTTGGCATTGGCTTTGGCTAATGGAAGTAAGTTTGATGCTATTGTTAAAGAAAAAGGGTTGAAATCACAACCTGCTTTTGGATTAAAAATATTAGATGAGAATGTACCAGGAATAGGAAGCCAAAGAGGTATGGTAGCTTGGGCAAATAAGTCTGAAAATGAAGTTGGGGCTTATAAAAGGTTTGATACCAATACGGGACATATTGTAGCAGTAATTACAAATAAAACTTCTAAAGGGTTAATGTCTGCTGCAAAAGCTACTTCTAGAGTTAGACCAATATTGGTAAATGAAAAGAAAGCTGTATTGATTGCAAATACAATGAATGGAGCTACCTTGGCAGATATTGCAACAGCAACAAAACAAACGGTTAGAACAGCTTCTGCTGTATCTATGCAGTCGCCAGTTATTTCTGGTGTTGGATTTGAACCGATAATAGTTGGAGCTATGTTTTCTGGAAAAGAAAATGCAGTATTTAATAAAGTAGAAGGAAATAAAGGAATGTTTGCTTTTGTTGTTTCGAAGAGAGAAAAGCCAGTTGCTTTACCAAACTACGAAACGTTTAGAAAGAGAATTGAAGCTGCAAGAAAAGGGCAAACAGGTTTAATGTATAATGCAATTAAAGATGCTTCTAAGGTTGAAGATAATAGAGGCGTGTTTTACGGAATAGAATAGAATAGAATAAAAAACAACTGTAAATACATGAAAATCCGAATCGAAAGATTCGGATTTTTTTATGTATAGGAGCTTCTGTTCCTATTATATAAAAAAAACCTCACTAAATAGTGAGGTTTTTTTTTGTTTGATACTGAAGGTTACCCGTTCATTGATATTAAAAATTCATCATTGTTTTTAGAATATTTAATTCTTTCGTTGATAAATTCCATCGCTTCTACAGGATTCATATCGGCTAAGTACTTACGTAAAACCCACATGCGCTGAACCGTTTTAGCATCTAATAATAAATCGTCTCTACGCGTACTAGATTTAATTAAGTCAATTGCTGGGTAAATTCGTCTGTTAGAAATATTACGATCTAATTGTAGTTCCATATTACCTGTTCCTTTAAATTCTTCGAAAATTACTTCGTCCATTTTAGAACCCGTTTCTGTTAATGCAGTTGCAATGATAGTTAAAGAACCACCACCTTCAATATTTCTAGCAGCTCCAAAGAAACGTTTTGGTTTGTGTAAAGCATTTGCATCGATACCACCAGATAATATTTTTCCCGAAGCGGGAGCAACAGTATTGTAGGCTCTTGCCAAACGCGTAATAGAATCTAAAAGAATAACAACATCATGTCCACACTCAACTAATCTTTTGGCTTTTTCTAAAACAATATTAGCAACACGAACATGTTTGTCTGCAGGTTCATCAAAAGTAGAAGCCACTACTTCTCCACGAACACTACGTTGCATATCTGTAACTTCTTCTGGACGTTCATCAATTAATAACACAATTTGATATACTTCTGGGTGATTTGCTGCAATTGCATTGGCAACATCCTTTAAAAGCATTGTTTTACCTGTTTTAGGCTGTGCTACAATCATTCCACGTTGCCCTTTTCCAATTGGAGAAAACAAATCAATGATTCTTGTAGATAATGAACTTCCTTTTTCTGCCAAGTTAAATTTCTCTTCAGGAAATAATGGTGTTAAATGTTCAAAAGAAACTCTGTCTCTAACAACATTAGGATTTAATCCATTAATTTTTGAAACTCTAATTAACGGGAAGTATTTTTCTCCTTCTTTTGGAGGGCGAACATTTCCTTTTACAGTATCTCCTGTTTTTAATCCAAACAATTTAATTTGAGACTGCGATACATAAATATCATCAGGAGATGATAAATAATTATAATCTGAAGAACGCAAGAATCCATAACCATCTGGCATCATTTCTAAAACACCTTCACTCTCTATAATGCCATCAAACTCAAAATCTGGATCTTTATATCGGGTATTGCTCTTGTTCCCTTTTGCAACTTTTTCTCTTTGTTGGTTGCGATTTTTATTTTGATTAGGGTTCTGATTCGGGGTATTACTTTTCTGTCTTTGATTTGTATGGACAGGTTTTTTATGCTCCGGTTTTTTAGCTTCTGGTTGCGCTTCCTTTTTGTCTTCAGAGCCAGTAGCTTTAGAAACTTCAATGGCCTGTGTTGGTTCTTGAGTTGCAACTGTTTGTGTAGCTTCTGGTTTTGCTTCTCTAACGACCGCTCTCTTTTTGGGAGGAGCCGTGTTTTTTACTTCTTTAGAAATTGTTTCGGTAGTTGCTTTTGGTTCAGGAGGTGTTAAAGTCTCTTTTCTGTCCTTATGAACAACTTTTTTTACAACTCTTTTTCTTTTAGGTTTTGGAGCCTTTGGCTTTTCTTGATTGGCCAAGTTTGCCGCTTGTGTGTCAAGAATTTGATAAACAAGGTCTAACTTTTTTAATTGACTAGTCTTTGATAAGCCAATATTTTTAGCTATTTCTTGTAATTCGACAAGAGTTTTTGCTTTTAGTTCAGAAATTTCGAACATTTATTAAGGTTGTTAAATTAATTTTATGAGAATTATCCTTTGCGATAAAAGGATGTGTTTGTGAATTTTACTTTGATTTTAAGTATTGCAAAGTATATACAATACTAATGTGTAGTTGATTATGGAAACAAATATATATAATTATTTTTAACTACAAAGTTTCTTTTTAAAAAAAGAAAGTTTTACTTTTGCTTTCCAAGTTATTTAAAATGATTCAACGAATACAAACACTTTATTTATTAGCCGCTGCTATTTTTTCTGGCGGGTTAATTTTTGTGTTTAATTTATGGACAGAAAAGTCAGGGAAAATGCTTTCTGTACCTAATTTAATGTCGGAATCATCAACACTTTTAAAAACGATATTATTGGCATATATACTCTCATCTCTATTATCTATAGTTACAATATTCTTATTTAAGAATAGACAGTTGCAATTTGTTTTAGGTAGAGTTAATATGTTAATCAACTTCTATTTATTAGGTGTACTTATATATTTATCGCTAACGTTATCTGGAGAAACAGCCGTTTCAGAGAAGGGTATTGGGATGTTCATTCCGATTATTGTAGTTGTTTTACTTGTGGTCGCAAATAAAGCAATTAAAAAGGATGAAGATCTTGTGAAATCTGTGGATAGATTAAGGTAAACCTAACATCTTAGTATATTTAGTGCGATAAAACCGAGGATAGTTCCTCGGTTTTTTTAGTTTATAAAAAGTAGGGGGTTATAATAGCGTCCTAATTTTTAGCGTTTTTGCGCATTTTTAAATTTTAATATTTTTTCAAAAGATGCTAGAAACGAGCAAAGAGATAAAAATTTGTAGTTTAGCGGTGTCGGAATAGTCGTATAACTATGTTTTTTAAAGGATTGAAAAATAGGTATTTATACTGGTCTCTCACGGTTTTCCGTGAGTGGGGTGTCTCACGGTTTTCAGGGAGTCGTCTAACGGTTTTCCGTGAGGCTAAAAAAACCCCATAAATGGGTATTGTACAAACTGTAATAGTAGTCTAAATTTGTAGTGTAATTAATTATGAAAGAAAAAATTAAAGTTCACGTCGCAGATGATCATATGATATTGATCGAAGGGATTATCGCGATGTTAAATACTGATAAAGAAATCAAAGTTGTTGGTTATTCATTAACTGGTATGCAAGTACTAGATTGGTTTGAATCTAACAGTGCAGATATCTTGGTGTTAGATATTAATATGCCTGAGTTAGACGGTATAGAAGTATTGAAAAGATTCAATAAGAAAAAAGGACACCAAAAAATTATTATGTTATCTAGTTATGATGATGTAAAATTGGTAAAAGAGTTGACAACATACGGAGCTGATGGTTTTATCTCTAAAACAAGTGCAGGAGAACATATTATTAAAGCAATAAAATCTGTTTATAATAATACGCCTTATTTTAGTGATGATATTAAAGAAGGACTGTTTAATTTGGCAATTGGTCAAAATGTTGCAGACGGTTCTAAGCCAGAATCGAAAGCGACCAGTAGTTTAACCGATAGAGAATTGGAAGTGTTAAAGCTTGTGGCGCAAGAATTTAGTACACAAGAAATGGCAAACCAATTACTATTAAGTGTCAATACAGTAGAAACGTATAGAAAAAGTTTATTAAAAAAATTAAATGTAAAAAATGCAGTGGGTTTAGCAATGTACGCCGTGAAACATAAAATTATATAGTCATCTATCCCCTAAATAGAGATTTCTTTTAAAATCATTATTGATTAATTCCCCCAAATAAAGAAAAGAATCCCCCAAGCCTATATACTAAAAGTTAACGGTGTTGCTTCCCACTCATTTTTTAAATTACCCCTAACAAATAATTAATCTAATCAATTTAAAATTTAGTACCATGAAAAAACTATGTGTTGGCTTTTTAGCCGTTGTGTTAGCATTCAGTTTTACATCTTGTTCAACGAATGAAACAGATTTAGACTTCCCTCAAGAATCCTTATTGAAAAAAGCTCAATTAAAAAGAGATGCCTCAGGAGCCTATTCTGTTGAATATGTTGTGGCAGAAAATACAGTTTCTGAGACGCGTACAAATATCAATTCGTTAAACAATGAGTACCATTTGTCTAAAGTAGGCTTTGATACCAAAGATCAATACAGAGAAGACTTGTCCTTAAATGACAATAAATTGCGTATTGGTTTTTTTGACAATGAGACTGGTAAAAGTGTTAAATTGACAGTTAGTGATGAAAACATTACTTTTGCAAAAGGAAGTCCTACTGAATTTTTAACTAGCTATGGATTAACCACTAATAATGATGGTACCATTCAATTGGATTTTACAGTAAATGACAATGTGGTTACAGAGTTTGTGTATAATGAAGACTTGGCTGTTCACGAAGTGCATTTGTCTAAAGGAATGAGTACAGAGAGAAATTTTTCAAGATCATTGACAATTCCTGATACAGGAGTCTTAAAATTAGATTTTGTAAATCATAAATTTCTGGGAAAAAGTACTTCTTTAGAAGTTACAGATAAAAAACCTCAAATTATATGGGAAACCAATTTGGAGACATATTAAAATAACTTTGATGAATCTAAAATATAAATGGATTAATTTTTTTTGGATGATTTTATTTATACAAATAAAATTGTTCGGTAATCCGTTAGTCAAGGGAGAAACTACGTTTAATCTAGTTTCTCCTTTGGTGATCTTACAAGAAAAAGATTCATTAGAAATAAAATATAATAAAGTTAAAAAACTTTATTCCAATGAGGAATATTCAAACTCTCTAGAGAAATCATTAATTCTTTTAGATAAAGCTATAAAAAATAGAAACATAGAGTTAGAGTTTTTATGTGTTTTTTTAATTGGGGAAATTTACGCTAAGCTAAATAAACAAAAGAAGGCAATATTATATTTTGATAAATCATTAATTCTTCTAAGGAAGAAAGAATCGTTAATCGATTTAAGTTTGTATGATGAAGATTTTAATAGATTAAATTCAAGAGCAAAAACTTTTTTAAAACTAGGAACAGAATATGCTAAACTTCAAAAAATTGACAGTGCTAAATATTTCTATAAGAAGGTAATTGAAATAGAAACATTTGAGACAGAATTTTTATCAATTAAAGCATCTGCTTATAATAATCTGAGTGGTGTTGCGATAAGAGATTCCTTATACGGATTGGCAAAAGACTATTCTGAAAAAGCGATAGCAATTAGAAGAAAAACAAAAAACAAAATTAAAGAAGCTGCAGCTTTAGGGAATTTAGCAAGTATCTATTTGTCGGAAAAAGATTACAAGACTGCTAAAAATATTTATAAAGAAGCATTAAGTTTAATTGAAAATGATAAAAGTGGTACAGCCTTTAGGTATAAAAAAACGCTATATTTTAATTTAGCATGGACTTTATATAATCTTGAAGATTTTACCGCTTACGATTATCAGGAGAAATCATATATTATAAAAGATAGTCTTCGAAATGCAGAGTTTGAACATATTGTTCAACAGGTTTATGAGAAATACCAGTTTGACATTGCGAAAAAGCAAGCAAACAAAGCTGAATCGAATGTAAAATTAAAAGAGTTAGAAGAAAAACGAACCACCATATTTTTTATAATATTAATTGTTTTGCTTGTTGTTATTTCTGGAGTAATACTATATAACTACAAACTGCGTCAAAACAACTTAAAATTAAAGTTAGATCAGACACAGTTAGCTCAAGAGAGTAAATTAGAAAAATTAAAATCAGAGTCTCAGGTGCGTATTTTAAATGCAACCTTGGATGGGAAAGAGACAGAACGTAAACAAATTGCAGAAACACTACACGATAGTGTAAGTTCTTTATTGTCATCTGCAAATTTGCATTTGCAAGCCACTAAAATGCAATTCAATGGTGATACACCTATAGAGATTGATAAGACCCAGAAAATAATCATAGAGGCTTCTCAAACCATTCGAGATTTGTCACATACATTGGTTTCATCGGTACTATTAAAATTTGGATTGAAATATGCCATTAAAGACATGGCAGAAAAGTATTCGAATTCTCAAATTCAGTTAAATACAGATATTAAAAACCTACGTCGTTACCATCAGAATTTTGAAATCAAAGTAAACAACATTATCCAAGAGTTTGTAAACAATGTTTTAAAGCACAGTAAGGCTTCAAAGGCAATTGTCAGAATTGAAGATAAGGGAGGGAAGTTAATTATTAATATTCAAGACAATGGAGTTGGTTTTGATAAAAAAGAGATTCCAGAAAAAGATGGCTTGGGAATCAATCAAATTGATGCCCGAATTCAAATGATGAAAGGAGAATTTAATATAGATTCCAATTCAGATAATGGTACAAAAATAGCGATTGTATTGCCTATTTTTGAAAAAGAAATCCCTATCCGCGTGTAGCCAATTCAATAATTTCTAGGTCCTTTATTTGCGCTTTGTCAATGGTAAAACGTAACATAGTTCTTATGTTGTGAAATCCATGGTTCCCTGCAGCACCAGGGTTTAAATGCAATAAATTTAGTTTTTTGTCGTACTGAACCTTTAAAATATGAGAATGCCCACTTATAAATATAGTAGGTGAGTTTTTCTTTATTTCTTCTCTAATTCGTAGATTGTATTTGTTTGGATACCCTCCAATATGTGTTATCCAAACAGAGACCTCTTCTATGGTGAATTTATTATCTAAAGGGAATTCTAAACGTGCAAGGTTGTCATCAATGTTGCCATATACGGCTCTTAGTGGTTTTAGTTTCTTAATGGTATCAGTAACCTTCAAATCACCAATATCTCCAGCATGCCAAACCTCATCAGCTTGTTTTACATATTTTAATATTTGGGCATCAATATAGCTATGCGTATCAGAAAGTAAGAGAATCTTTTTCACGAAATGTTAAGGTTTAAACTCAATTAATTTATGTAATTTTGACTCTTACAAAAGTACTAGTTTTTTGAGATATTTTATAGAAATTTCATATCAAGGTAAAAAGTATCACGGTTGGCAATCTCAGCCAGATGCTAACTCAGTTCAAGAAGAAATAAACAAAGCAATTAGTGTTGTTTTACAAGAAGAAGTTATTGTTCTTGGTGCGGGTAGAACAGATACAGGTGTGCATGCAGAGCAAATGTTTGCACATTTTGATACAGAAAATGATTTAGACATGAATTATGTGTTTAAGTTCAATTCTGTATTACCAGAAGATATTGTCATTCATACATTGGAAAAGGTGAAAGAGGATGCACATGCACGATTTGATGCGGTGTCTAGAAGTTATCAATATAAAATTTGGTTAGGAAGGAATCCATTTTTATTGGATAGCACATGGCAAATTCATTATCAAAAATTAGATGTGCACGCCATGAATGAAGCGGCAAAACTTCTCTTAGAATACGAGAATTTTCAAGCATTTTCAAAAGTAAAAACAGAAGTAAAAACCTATAACTGTGATGTAACTGAAGCGATATGGGTGCAAAGCGGAAAGCAATTAACCTTTCATATCTCTGCAAATCGGTTTTTAAGAAACATGGTAAGAGCTATCGTTGGTACCTTGGTGGATGTTGGTAAACATAAAATATCAACGGAAGAGTTTCGAAATATTATCATAAGTAGAGATCGTTCTAAAGCGGGCCTATCTGTACCAGCAAAAGGATTGTACTTAACAGAAATTACCTATTAAGAATGAGTAAAAAAGAGGCAGGAAAAGCATTTGACGCAAAAATATTTATGAGGATTTTAAGTTTTGCAAAAAACTATAGAACTCATTTTATCACGGCTACTGTTGCTGTGGTACTAACGGCATTGTTATCTGCATATAGGCCTTACTTATTAAAAGAAGCGGTGAATCATTTTACCATTCATAAAAACGAAGCAACATTATTGGATTATACCTTGTTAATGTTTGCCGTGTTGCTAGCAGAAGTACTTCTACAGGTGTTGTTTATTTATTTTGCAAACTGGATTGGACAACACATTATTAGAGACATACGAGCAAAGATTTTTCGTCATATTTTACAATTTAAAATGACCTATTTCGATACTACTTCTGTAGGTAAATTAGTAACTAGAGTAGTTTCAGATATCGAAACCATTGCGAGTTCTTTTAGTCAAGGATTGTTTATGATTATTAGTGATATTTTAAAAATGGTGGTGGTAACAGTAGTGATGTTATGTATCAATTGGAAATTGGCATTGATTGCCTTGGCCGTTTTACCCATATTAATATACGCAACAAAATTATTTCAAATAGCCATTAAAGCAACCTTTCAAGAAGTAAGAACGCAAGTGGCAAATCTAAACGGATTTGTACAAGAGCGTGTTACCGGAATGAAAATTGTCCAACTGTTTGGTAGAGAGAAAATAGAGTATGATAATTTTATGGGCATTAATGACAAACATAAAAAAGCACATGTAAAAGCTGTTTGGTATTATTCTATCTTTTTCCCCATAGCAGAAGTGTTATCATCAATAGCAATTGGATTGTTGGTGTGGTTTGGAGGTTTACAGTCTGTAAATAATGTTGATGTGCAACCAGGAGATATTATGAGTTTTATTATGATGACTCAAATGTTGTTTAGACCCTTGCGACAAATTGCAGATAAGTTCAATACACTGCAAATGGGAATTGTTTCTGGAGAACGTGTTTTTGGTATTATGGATACAGAAAGCAGCATTGATCAACAAGGAGAGACCATTGCAGAAAAATTAAAAGGAAATATTGAATTTAAAAAAGTGCGATTTAGCTACATTGAAGATGAAGAAGTATTGAAAGGGATTTCTTTTCATGTAGAACAAGGGCAAACTGTTGCTATTGTTGGTGCTACTGGAGCCGGAAAATCGACCATTGTAAATCTAATCAATCGTTTTTACGAAATAGATTCGGGGCAAATTTGTGTAGATGGAATTTCTGTAGAAGATTATAATTTACACTCTTTAAGAAATCAAATTGCAGTGGTTTTACAAGATGTATTTTTGTTCTCAGACTCTATTTTAAATAACATAACCTTAAAAAACGTGGCTATTACTTTAGCTGAAGTACAAAAAGCGGCAAAACAAATTGGAATTCACGATTTTATTATGAGTTTGCCAAATGGGTATGACTATAATGTAAAAGAAAGAGGAGCGATGTTGTCTTCTGGTCAACGTCAATTAATCGCATTTTTAAGAGCTTATGTGAGCAAGCCTAGCATCTTAATATTAGATGAAGCAACTTCTTCTGTAGATTCTCATGCAGAGCAAATGATTCAGTATGCTACAGATACTATTACCAAAGGGAGAACTTCAATTGTGATAGCCCATAGATTAGCCACCATAAAAAAAGCAGATAAAATTATTGTTATGGACAAAGGGCTAATTGTAGAAGAAGGTTCTCATAAAGAATTGCTTGCTAAGGAAAATGGATACTACAAAAACCTTTATGACAAACAGTTTAGTTTAGAACTAGCTTCGTAATAAGAAATCGTTTTTCCGTCTTTTAAGATGCTGTCATTTACCTTAATAACTTTCATGCTATCTATCGGTGTAACTTTTTGAATACTGTCTTTCTTTTGTACTGGTTTAAACTTTTTAAAAGGTTCTGGTCCAAGAAAAATATACACTCCAATGAATGCTATGATTGACGATATTATATAAATGGTAGTACTAATAAATAGGAAATATAAAAATTTGATGATAAACTGGAAAAAATTTAGTTTAAACAAACGAACTAGCACATACGCATTGTAAAAAAGAGATAAACCACTAATACCAAGTGAAGCAGCATTTGTAGCCCCTTGACTGATGAAAAAAAGTGGAGTGGTAATGATAAAGTTTAATATAGAAATTTGCGCAGTGGCATACAGGTAAATTACAATATGTTCGAAATAATTATACTTTTTCTTATTTAAGAACACAAGCCAAGATATAAACCCGTAAATGGGAATAATTAGGGCTGTTATGAATGCTTGGTAGTCAAAAACATAGCGAACAATATCTTTTTGGAAGTCTTTGTTTTCTAAAAAAGGATTGCCTGTCGAAGAACCAGTGGTGGTATTGTCTACTGCTTGTAGTGCAAAGTCTTTTAAAAAGTAAAATGAGATTCCGGCTAATGTAATAGAAATTAGAAGGTAACTAAACGGGTTGAAATATCGCTTTCTAACCCCTTTAATATAGTCGTCAATTACGTGATTAGGTTTAGAAAATAAATGTAAAAAAGTTTTTAAAAGCTTATTATCTACACTTAATACTTTATCTAAAATTTCTTTAAAAAGAAATTTAAATGTAATTCTTTCGTCAATAACTCTTGCTCCGCAACCCGAACAAAAACCATCTTTATCTTTTAGGTTACTGCTGCAATTTTTACAATCCATGAAATTCCTTTTATTGAATATCGTTTCTGATTTTTTCTTTTAGTTCGTTGTAATCTACATATAGTTCAAAAGCACCATCTTTAATATAGGAAATTTCTCCTGTTTCTTCAGAGACTAATAAGCACAAAGCATCTGTTTTTTCAGTAACACCGATTGCCGCTTTATGTCTAAGCCCAAAACGTGCAGGAATCTTTTCATTCGATAATGGCAACACAACTCTAGTAGCAACAATGTAATTATCTCTAATAATGGTGGCTCCATCATGCAGTGGGCTGTTCTTATAAAAGATACTTTCTAAAATGGCCTCATTTAAAAAGGCATTCATAGAATCCCCAGAATTGATTAAGAAATCTAAATTATTTGTGCGCTCTAATACAATTAATGCACCCGTTTTAGTCTTCGCCAATTTAACACAAGAATTTACTAAGGTATCTACATCGTTTTCGGATTCAATTTCGGATTGTAAAAATTTTAATTGTTTAAGGAAACTGCGTTTTGAGGAGAAATTAGTGGTTCCAATCATCAATAAGAATTTTCTAATTTCTTGCTGAAATACAATAATTAAGGCAATCACACCACCACTCAATAAGTAGCCAAGTATGCCACTCAACATTTCCATTCTTAAGGCTTGAGTAACTTTCCAAATTAAGAAAATAAAAGCGATTCCAATAAAAATATTGATGGCAACCGTACCTCTTAATAATTTATAGATGTAGTACAATAAGACAGCAACTAGCAGAATGTCTAGAATATCTAAAAAAGAAAAATCGATAAAGTCTAACATTAATATAAAGTTGCTTAGCTGTAAAAATACTATTATTTATGAAACATTCAATTGTTTCATTTTGTATTTTCTATATCAGAAACTAATAACGGGTATTTCTCTTTGATTAGATCTAATTTTAGTTTAACACTTTCTTTGTTTTTATGGCCTGCTTTATAGTTTCCTAGAAGTAAATTATAGGGCTCGCCATACAATCTTAGAGATAGTTTGTTTCTTAAAAAGGTGTTCGCTGCTAGCAATTGATCTAAAACAGAAATATAATACCCGTATGAAGTATTTCTGCCAGATTTAATAGCAATAAAAGCCTTCGTTGGATGATCTGATGATGTTGGGTCTTTTTTTCCGTTACACCAGGCACACGCACTATTATTTATATCCAAGCCACCACCATTATCGATAAAGTCTATAGCAATTTGTTTTAGGTCATTAATATGAATAACCATGTTTTCTACAAGTAACTTATCGTTATTATTGATCGTGATGTCTAAGACATTTTTCTCTTTTAAAATTACGTGAGGTTGGTTTTCTTGTTTTTTAGACATTTTCTTGATAATCCCTGACTCTACTTCAATAGTGGTAGTTACAAGAAAAAAGATAAGTAGTAAAAAGGCAATATCTGCCATTGAACCTGCATTGATTTCTGGAGTTTCTTTTCTTCGCATTTTTTTTTGATTTTAATTAGTTCATCGTTGAAAGTTTGGTTACTAATCAAAATTTGGTAGCGGTAAAGAATAAACAAAAAGAATGCCGAAAAAAAAGGGCCTTAGAAAAGAGAAGTGAGAATGAGGCGTTTTATGACTTGATACTCGAATAATAAGATCGTCATGCGTTGCTCGCAATACCAATGGAATTAGTTAATTTGTCCAACAATTTTTATAGCTTCCATCGCTTCTTTTACATCGTGTACGCGTAAAATATTTGCGCCATTTAATAAGGCAATAGTATTTGCAGATGTTGTCGCGTTCAATGCTGTTTTTGGTGTGAGTTCTAAAGGTTTGTATAGCATTGATTTTCTAGAGATTCCTGCTAAAATAGGAGCGTTTAAATTTTGAAATAAGTCTAAGTTTTTTAATAACTCATAGTTGTGTTCAATCGTTTTTCCAAAACCAAAACCAACATCAATAAGTACATCGTTTACTTTTAATTGATGCAAGTTGAAAAGCTGCTCGGCAAAAAATGAAATCACTTCTTTAGTGACATCATCATATTGCGGATTTTGTTGCATGTTTTGTGGGGTGCCTAACATGTGCATGACTATATACGGTACTTGCAACTCTGCAACGGTTGAGAACATGTTTTTATCCGATATACCACCCGAAATGTCATTGATAATGGCTGCGCCAGCTTCAATGGTTTGTTGCGCAACGTTGCTTCTAAAAGTGTCTACGGAAATTAGAACATCTGGAAAATTAGCAATTAATAATTCGATGATTGGAACAATACGTTGCAACTCTTCTTCTTCAGAAATATACGTGGCGCCAGGTCTAGAAGAATAGGCACCAACATCTATAAAAGTTGCGCCCTCTGTATGCATTTTTTCAACATGTTGTAGTATTTCGGCTTCGTTTTTATAGGCGCCACCATCAAAGAAAGAATCGGGTGTAATATTTAAAATCCCCATCACTCTCGGCGTAGAGAAATCTATCAATTTACCTTTGCAGTTAATTGTCATCATTAGCGTACCACTTTGTTTATTACATGTGATTTTTCGGGTGCAGTATAACTCATCATTTGTTGCATTAACCCTTCAACTGTATCATCTATTAACAATAAATCTCTATTGTATTGCTTTAAATACCCCTCAGCAACCATTACATCCAATTGTTTTAGAGTATAGTCAAAAAAACTGTTTACGTTTAGCAATCCAACAGGTTTTTGTTCTATGTGCAATTGATTTAGCGTTAAGGCTTCAAACAACTCATCCAAGGTTCCGAATCCGCCAGGTAAGGTAATATAGCCATCAATAAGTTTGCTCATAATTACTTTACGATCACTCATTTTCTTCGTAATAATCAACTCTGAAACGTCTCTATGAACCACTTCTTCCTTTTCTAATAATTTGGGGATTACACCAATAACTTTTCCTTCATTGGCAAGAATGGTATTGGCTATAGCGCCCATCAGTCCAATCTTTCCACCACCATATACCATGGTAATATTGTTGTTTGCAAAATAAGTACCCAATTCAGTTGCTGCTTCTTTGTAAACGGCATTGAATCCGACACTAGACCCACAAAAAACTACTACTTTCTTCATATTGATATATTTCTAAATTTCTTTTGTAAAAATAAATGAAAAGCTTTTAGTTTTACTATTTTTGAAAGATAAGTTTTAAATGAAGAAAATGCAGAACACATCCCAAAAA